>Ga0307414_10000098_pt1 | contig 64784 bp, 62 predicted proteins | sample DK1Ometagenome_FD_203804 | JGI IMG/M metagenome (GOLD analysis project Ga0307414, IMG submission 203804) | Maize rhizosphere microbial communities from greenhouse at UC Davis, California, United States - DK15-O-3 | ecosystem: Host-associated > Plants > Roots > Rhizosphere > Soil | place: USA...
CCAAATCTGAATTCGACAAACTGAAAATACCACATCAAAAAAAATGTGAGCAAAGTGAGCAGTATTAGAATGCTGAAAAACATTTTTCTCATATTTCCTGTAGATTAGGTTAAAGTTTTTTTATTTATGATTACCCGAAATTGCCTTAGTAGCTAAAATAACTACATCGACTTTAAGGTGCAACGCCTGCGATTCCCGGCTGGATGATAAGCAGAATTAATCAATTATCTGCCACAAATGATTAGCCAAATGCCGGTAATGGCAACTGATAATCAGGTTAAATTGGACACTCCTCAAGAACTTGGCATATCAAGGAGAAAGTCTCTGAGGCGTACTTCTGCCCAGGTAAATTCTGAATTCCTCTGAATGAAACCTGTGTGGCCACCCCTTTTGGGCGTTTGAAGCAGGATTTCTCCTTTAGTTTCGGCCAACTTGAATGGATAGCATTTAGTTCCTAGTAAAGGATCATTCAGCGCATTTATGATCAGTGTGCGAATGGCAATATCGGGCATCCAATTATCTGCACTGACAGCTTGATAGAAGTCAGCTGCATCTTTGAAACCGTGAAGTTTTGCGGTAAAATGTGTATCAAATTCATCAAAGTCCCGAACCCTTTTCAGTAATTCCAAATCAATCTTATCGGGAAACTGAACAGCTTTTGCCGCTATCTTTTTCTTAAGCTTCCCAAGAAATCGGTTTTTATAGAAAGCATTCCTCCTGCTCTTCAATGTAGCTGCACTAGAGGGCAGATTACAAGGTGTAGAATATACCGCAGCCCTTTTAATTTGTGAAGGCAAATCCGACCCCTTTTCTCCCAGATATTTTAACGTTTGTGCGCCTCCCATACTGATTCCTGCCAGATAAAGTTCTTCATATCTGCCTGATTGGATAGCGTGATTAATTACTGCTTCTAAATCATAACTTGCACCATGATGATAGAGAATGGGGCATAGATTAACTTCTCCTCCACAGGATCGGTTGTTCCAAACCAATACATCTATTTGATTTTGGTTGAATAACTTCACCAATCCCCGGACATAATGACGCTGCGAATCCCCTTCAAGCCCATGGGAAATGACCAGGAGCGTACCACTCCCTACGGTTGACCAATCGAGGTTGAGAAAGTCTCCGTCCGGGGTATCTATTTTCTCCCGTTCGTACGTGACACCGACGACCTGACGGTATAAGCTTGGGATAATTGTCTCCAAATGTCCGTTAAAGAGATAAAATGGAGGTCCTGTATAAGTAGCATCTAATAGGGGCATATAAAAGCTTTACAGCAAGATCATATTCTCTTAAACTTCAAGCAGAACATTCCTGTTATTTTTGCGAGAGTAATATTCTTCATAGGGTAATCATATCAGAAAGCGGAGCGGCATGTGCCAGCTCCTTTTTTTATTTATTTCTGAAGTGTTTCCACTCGCTCAATGGCTAATTCCAATTTCTTCATCAGCCCGTCATAATGTTGATCAAATTCTTGGCTGAAACCATCTTTCTCCACTATCTCCTTTCCTTTCTGCAGTTCTTCTAGAATATCATTGAATTCAAACATGACCAGCGTAGGTTTCAACTTGTGCCGGATCTGCTGAATGGTGAATTCATCCTTGGTGAGTTTGCCTTCAGTATATTTCTGCTTAAGTTCTTTCATTCCATTGTGAATTGCCGTGGTCAGCTCCGCCATAAACTCTGTATCCCCTTCTGAGAAGTCTAGAATCCGGTCATTAAGATCTGGGTAGATTTGCTTCATAAAATTAAAAATGTGTGGCTTTTCCGGCAATTGATCCAGTTGACCAGGCGGCCTGAAAGTTAAAGCCACCAGTGATCCCATCAATATTCAGTACTTCTCCTGCAAAATAAAGGTTAGGATGATATTTACTCTCCATTGTTTCCGGATTGACTTCGCTAAGGTCAACTCCCCCGGCAGTAACAAATTCCTCTTTAAAGGTCGTTTTTCCTTCAACAATCAATTTATAGCAAAAAAGATTCTGCACCAATTTATTGATTTGCTTTTTAGATAGTCCGCCATACAGCATTCCCTCTTCGAGGTCTGCCTTCTGACAAATATGTTCCCATAGCCGGGAGGGAATTCCAAAAAGAGGATTGCTGGTGATTTTCCGGTTTGGGTAGCCTTGCTTATAACTATCCAACTGAAGTCTATAATCTTCTTCACCCAATGCCCCGTTCCAGTTGATAATCGCATTGGCATGGTACTTATTTTCAAAAAGCCATTGCGCTCCAAAAGCAGATAATTTTAAAACAGCCGGACCACTTATACCCCAATGGGTAATCAAAATTGGCCCTTGATAATTATACTTGGTGCCTTCTATTTTCACCAATCCATCTGGCACCGAAAGTCCCATTAACTGCTTAATACTTTCCTTGGGGGTATTGAAAGTAAAGAGTGAAGGTATGGGATCTAAAATAATATGTTTTAGAGTTTTGAGAAAATCATAATTAGAAGATTTAGGGTGACCCCCAGTAGCAATTATCAGTTTATCAACTTGAAATTTTCCTTCATCAGTAAGTAAATCATATCCTAGATTGGAATTAGGAATTATAGCTTCCACTCCACAGGATTTCCGAATAGCAATTCCAGATTTTTGAGTCTCGCGAAGCAATACATCAATAATTGTTTGGGAAGAATCTGTAGTTGGGAACATTCTCCCATCTGCCTCAACTTTTAGCTTTACACCCCGATTTTCAAACCAGTTAATTGTGTCTTCCGATTTAAACTGTCTGAATACTTTTTTAAGGAATTTTTCACCCCGTGGATAGTTTTTGACCAACTTGGAAATTTCCAAGGGCTTATGTGTCACGTTACACCTTCCACCTCCGGAGACTTTTACCTTAGCCAAAACTTTTGAAGACTTTTCTAAAATGACCACTTCCCTGCCTTCTCCACTTGCGTGAATGGCGGCAAAAAAACCAGCTGCACCACCTCCAATAACTCCTATTTTCAAAATTTATACTAAATTGATATTCAACTAATTGAGAACTTTATCTTCTTCTAGTAAATGAACCAAGAATTCCTCTGGTTAATTCTCGAAAAATCGTTCTACCAAGCTGCCTTACCATGGTATTCTTGCTTAGTTCTTCGATCAAAGAAGCCTCTTTTGGTGTTCGGCTGGTAGCTCTTGGCTGCGGACCAGGAAGGTCCAGTTTCTCCTGCTCTTTTTCTATTCGCTCCATTTTCCCTTCCAGGATTTCAAAAGCACTTTCCCTGTCCATCTTACCGTTGTACTTTTCTACCAAATCAGACTTGGCTACCACCTCTTTAATTTCCTCTGGCGTAAGAATATCCATTCTACTGATTGGCGCCCGGATCAAGGTATGTGCAAGGGGTGTAGGAATTCCCTTCTCATTGAGTGCTGTCACTAAAGCTTCTCCGATTCCCATGGAAGTCAATATCTCTGAAGTGTTATAAAAAGGCGAATCAGGATAATTTTCGGCTGTTTTACTAATTGCCTTTCGATCTTTTGCAGTAAATGCCCTCAACGCATGCTGAATCTTCAATCCAAGTTGGCCCAGTACATTTTCCGGTACATCTGTAGGCGTTTGGGTACAGAAATAAACGCCTACGCCTTTTGACCGGATCAACTTCACAATGGCTTCAATTTTATCCAGAAGATCTTTTGATGCATTGGAAAAAACCAAATGGGCCTCATCTATAAATAAGCAAAGCTTGGGCTGATCTGCGTCTCCTTGCTCCGGAAAGGTCTCATAAATTTCCGAAAGCAGGCTTAACATAAAAGTAGAAAACAGTTTTGGGCGGTTTTGAATATCAGTCAACCTGATTACCGAAATTGTCCCTTTCCCATCCTTTTGTTGTAGGAAGTCTGTTACTTCAAATGATTTCTCGCCAAAAAAACGTTCTGCACCTTGTTGCTCCAGCTCGATTATCTTTCGCATAATCGTATTCACTGTAGCAGAAGACACCTGCCCATACTCCTTTTTAATAGCCTCTTTGCCTTCATTGCAAATAAACTGAAGTACACGCTTAAGATCCTTCAGATCCAGAAGTGGTAGATGATAGAGATCACAATAGCGAAACACCAGTGAAATAACTCCTTGCTGCGTATCATTCAGTTCTAGAATTTGGGAAATTAACACCGGGCCAAATTCTGAGACAGAAGCCTTCAGCCTCACCCCCTCTTCATTGGAAATGGACATTAATTCAATCGGAAGACCGGTTGGGGCATATTCTACTCCTATTACTTCGGAACGCTTCAGAATGAAGTCACTTGATGTACCTGGTTGTGCCAAACCTGAAAGGTCGCCTTTAAGATCCATCACCACTGAAGGAATACCCTTAAGAGATAATTGCTCGGTAATTACCTGAAGCGTTTTAGTCTTACCTGTGCCAGTAGCACCTGCGATTAAACCGTGTCTATTTAGGGTTTTAAGCGGGATTTTAATCTGGGCTCCCTGAACAGGATTTCCTTCTAAAACACCAGTGCCCAGCACGATATAATCCTTTTTGTAAACCTGTCCTTCGGCTAGATGTTCTTTAAATTTTTCAAGGTTACTCATAAGATCGAAAATTGTAAATCCAAACTACAAAAAAAACCTTGATGCCGGGGCAAAAAGGTTTCTTCAAAATAAATATCTCATCATCGACAATTTTGATGGCAGCCTTAAATGGGGAATTTCTACCGCGGATATTCGCCAATTAAGGTTACAAAAGACTATCCGAAAAAAAATGTTCTTTAATGAGTCACAGCTGGCTCAAGTGATTTGGCCTGTTCTATGAAATCCACCACTCTAGAAGCAGCGGGAACCACTCTAGTCAAGCCTTTTTCCTCCTGGGTTTTAACGAGAGCGGCATACAGATTTTCAGCATTTCTGGTACGCAGTTCTTTCACTGTATCCACACCTGCCGCTTTAAGTAGCTCTGCAAATTGACTTGCCACTCCATTAATTCTGAACAGATCTGCCATATTCACCCAGTCTAGAATTTTACCTGCATCAATTCCAGATGCTGCAGCAATTGAAACTCTACCTGATTTGGAGCCACCTTTTTCTAATAACGCCTCTACTGTTGTTATTCCGGCTGCTGCCAGTTTTTCTTTCATAGCTGGACCGATTCCTTCGATCGATGTGATTGGTTTTCCCATTGTTGTGAATTTTTAGGGTTCATTAAATAATTAACTTGTTTCTTTGCACCTTAAAGAAGTGATACTTTAAAGTAGAAGAAGATGTTCTCTAAAATAAACACAATTTCCGGTATTATTAGTCCAACGTAAAAGAATTTCATCTTTTGGAAACATTAACTTTATGGTAAATAAACTTCTACCTTTATTTGGCGAGAATAATTAGAATTACCTGTGCAAAATCAACTTACCCTCCCTTTCCTGACCTTCTGCTTGTTATTTTGCCTGAGCTTTAGTTTTGCCACTGCTCAAATAGGTCCTAATCTGGGACAAACTGACCGCTGGATGAAAGGCGCAACGGCAGCCATGGAGCGTGAAGACTATCAGACTGCAAATTCGATTTTTAGAGATCTAATTGATTCAGGACAACCGTTGCCTGAGGAAATGCCCTACTTCTTTGCCGAGACCCTCTATCAATTAAAACAGTATGATAACAGTAGAAACTTTCTGAACAAATACCTGGAGTTAACTGGCTTCACCGGATCACATTATCAAGGCGCGCAGGAACTGAAAAAGAAACTGGAAGTGCATCTTTCTGCTATTGCCGCTTGTCAACTTTGCGACCGCCGGGGCTATAGGTATACGGTCTGTTCGACCTGTGAAGGCAATAAAAAAGTAGAACAAGCCTGTACATACTGTAAAGCGAAAGGAGTCGTCGGCTGTAGCAGATGCAATGGAACCGGCATGATCACCAAAGTCAATATCTTCAATATTGTGGAGTATTTTGAGTGCGAACGATGTGATGGAAAAGGAAGGTTGACCTGTCCCGAATGTCAAGGTTCATTGAAGACGGTAAGTGACTGTCGAACCTGCGAGGGTACAGGAAAGCTGGTTTCGGAAGAGTTATGCGATCACCAAGAGCAGCCACATACGCATTGATAACGTAGTAGGCAGTCGCAGTGATCAGTATTCTATTCCGTCTACCCGTGGGTGATTGCAGGACCACAGCGAGACTAGCAAAAGGCGCCAACAGCAGTTTCCAATTATATTCCTGCGTCGAGAAATGGTTTTTTTTTTCCTTTTACCTATGAGTTCGACCCACTCCGGGGTCGGGCTAGAGCCATTCGTGGTGACCTGCCTTTGCCGGCTAGGCGGGCATGAACGGCAGGGAACGGCGACTTTATTTGGCAACGTGCAAGAGCACGTAGAATTATATTGTTTTAAACCCTATTCAAAATCTACTATTCAGGCTACATTTTAAAACTGAAACCCCTTACACAGAAAAAGGCCAATAGGATCAAAAAAAAGGCTGCCCATATAGACAGCCTCTGATCATTTAATTACAATACTTTTTATACGCTTCATCTGCTCCGGGATATTCAAGACCCGTGGCAAGTTGGAGATCTATACAAGCGCCCTTCACATTCTTCTTTGCTATTTTCAATAAACCTCTATTGTAATACGCCTGTCCAAATTCCTTGTCCAAATGAATAGCATTATCATAGGCTTTCAATGCTTCATCAGGCTTTCCAAGTTGGTGCAATGCACGCCCTTTCATAAAGGAGGCCATTGCAGGTGCTCCGGGAATTTCTGCTGCCCGGTTTGCAAAGAGCAGCGCATTGGTATAATTCTTCTCGTTGTGATGAAGGTTTGCCAGACTTAGTAATACCTGAAAGTTATTGGGATTAATCTCTAAAGCTTTTTCAAAATCTTTTTTTGCTTCTTCAAATTTCCCTTGTTCCTCATATGCCCTTCCACGATTATAAAGCGCTGTGACATCATTTGGGTTGAACTTTAACTCATTTGTATATTCAGCAGCGGCCTTATTGTATTCTCCTTCACTAAAATGGGCATCTCCGGAGCTTTTCTTTGTTTCAGAACAAGACCATAGCGAAACCGAAATTAATAAGACAATTACTGCATTTCTACTCATTTTCATGTATTTATTTTATTGTTTTCAAAGCTCACGGACAAAATGATCATTGCTTTCTGTAGCTAATGACCATATTTCTTGCCCGTTCATTCTTCCAATTTATACTGCAACACTATTATCTCTCAGTGCATCATTGAGAGATGTTTTTAGATCGGTAGAAGCTTTTCTTTGACCTATGATCAGTGCACATGGCACTTGGTAAGTTCCTGCATTAAACTGCTTGGAAATAGATCCGGGGATCACTACTGATCTTTCAGGCACATACCCTTTGTACTCCTTTGGCTCAGCACCGGTGACGTCTATGATTTTAGAACTGGCAGTAAGTGTCACTCCTGCTCCTATCACCGCTTCTTTACCGATTCTGACACCTTCTACAATTATAGCACGGGATCCGATGAATGCTCCGTCTTCAATAATTACCGGTGCAGCCTGAATTGGTTCAAGTACTCCACCAATACCAACTCCACCACTCAAATGTACATTTTTACCGATCTGGGCGCACGATCCGACAGTAGCCCAAGTATCAACCATCGTACCACTATCTACAAAAGCGCCAATATTAACATAACTTGGCATCATCACTACCCCACTTGCCAGGAAAGCACCGTATCGTGCCACTGCATGCGGTACCACGCGAACACCCTTGTCTGCATAATTGGTTTTTAGCGCCATTTTATCATGAAACTCGAAAGGACCAACTTCAATAGTTTCCATTTTCTGAATTGGAAAATACAAGATGACAGCTTTCTTGATCCAGTCGTTCACCTTCCAGTTACCATCTTCCTGCGGCTCGGCAACCCGGATATTTCCAGCATCTAATTCAGCTATTACGGCTCTGATTGCCTTTTGAGTATCTGCTTCTTTTAATAATTCCCGGTTGTCCCAAGCCTGCTCTATTATTGCTTTCTGTTCCATTATTTTGGTTAGTTTCGTTTATGAGTGGAAAATTTGATAATCGAATTCCAGTCTTGATCGCGTCAAGTCTAAAGCCCGCCAAAGATACAAGAGCTTATGGAAAGCTCGGCCTTTCGTTACGAGAAACAGGGAAATACCACTTAACTTTTATGGGATTTTCACAAAACTCACGTGAAAATTATCAAGATGAGAATTCATATGCATCACTTTCCCATACACATTCCCGGCTGTCCAGAATCTTCTCCCTTCTAAAATTCGCCCGGATTCTGCTGAAAATACGACCGCAAATTCTGATTATCTGCACCTGTGAATACCTTCCAATTGCCGCTTTCTTCAAGCGAAAACTGGGCTATAAACTAATCTATGATGTGCAGGAAAATTACAGTGCTAACCTTGTGCTAAACCCGGATTTGTCTCCCATAAAAAAGAAAATTGCCGCTCAATTCATCCGCGCTTGCGAGGCAACTAAGAAGGTAGATTTATATCTCTTTGCAGAAGAATGCTATCGAAAAGAAATGCCAGCGAAGAAGCCTTTTTTGGTTTTGGAAAATAAATTTCAAGGGGCATTGACCCACTCAAAACCTATCCAATTTAATCCCCAAAAAGACGATTTTGTATTCCTGATTTCAGGTACACTCACTCCTGCATTTGGAGTAGAAGATGCCATCATCTGGTTCAAGTGTTTGCTGACAGAGTACCCCAAATCAAGACTGAAAGTTATTGGACATTTCACATTGAAGTCCTTTCAAAAAACGATTGAAAGTACCTGCGGAAATTGTCCGGGAATTGAGCTGAAGACGTCTACATTTCCTATCCCGCACGAGGAGATTTTATCCGCTTACGAAGGGGTTGATTTCGCATTTTTCCCGTACCGAAATTCCCCTCAAGTCTGGCCAAAAATGCCGACGAAACTTTTTGAATCTGCTGCCCTAGGAGTGCCTGTTCTGATACCGAACAATCCGAAATGGGCCCAGTTTTTAGCACCATTTTCCGGAGGAGAAGCAGTGGATTTTGCAGCTCCGGAGACGGCTCCAATCCAGTTCAAAAAAGTAGTCTCCAAAACATTTTTTACCCATATTCCCGGACCTCATATTTTGTGGAAATCCCAAGAAAAAGAGTTCATCCAAGCTATCGCAGAACTGTGATTTTTTGATTGCAGATCCTGACATCTGGACTGGGTTTGTTTTTTTTAAAGTCGAAAATGCTAACCAAGGGCGAAGGCCAGCAGATGTACTGGACCATCCAAAGTAGTCCACATTTTCTTTTAGACGGGTAGCTAAACCGTCGCCCTCGCCAATAACAAAAGGCACTTCCCAGGATTGAAATTTCTTCCTTACCTGATCAATCCCGAGGTGGATTACTATCCACACTTATCCACTTTACCCCTAAAATGGACACTCATTTTCATAATTTGGAAACTCTCCTTTTTGCTTTCCATTCTTTAGTTCAAGACTTATTTTCAGATTTTAATTATTTGACTATGAAATTATTATGTCATTTTTAAGGCATGGCTAAACTTTAATTTAGACTAGGATGAATCGCTAAACACATTTCAAAATCGGTTATCCACAACCGATTTAGCCTTAGTGAAAATAATATTTAGCTATATCTAAATAAATTTTTATATTTGCCTCAGCTCTAAAAAAAGCTGCTATGTTGTTGACCACTGCTGAAGAGAATTACCTGAAGGCTATCTACCACCTTTCCGATGCCGGAACTAAAAGTGTATCCACAAATGATGTGGCTGCAGAGATAAAGACCAAGCCAGCTTCTGTATCTGACATGCTACGAAAGCTTGGGGATAAGGAAGTAATCGAGTACCGAAAATATTATGGGGTAAACATCACAGAGGAAGGAAAAAAGAGGGCGCTCCAGACGATCAGAAAACACCGGCTCTGGGAAGTATTTTTAGTAGAGAAATTACAGTTTGCCTGGGACGAAGTTCATGAGGTAGCAGAGGAGCTGGAACACATTCAATCTCCCCTATTGATCCAGCGTCTGGACTCCTATTTGAACTTCCCAAAATTTGATCCTCATGGGGATCCAATACCGGATGAATATGGCGATGTTCGGGCCCGGCCAAGATTGGCTTTAAACGAAATGGACATCGACCAATCCGGCCAAATTGTAGCAGTAAAAGACAGCTCCGCAGCCTTCCTCAAATACCTCGATAAAGTAGGCGCGTACATTGGAGCCAGGATCAAAATATTGGACAAAGTAGAGTTCGATGGATCGATGGAAATTCTGGTTGACCAGAAGAAAACACTCTTCATATCGAAGGATGTTGCGGCAAATATTCTGGCTATTCAATCATGAAAAAATCGCTGCTGATATTGCCCCTTTTGCTGCTCTTATTTGCGTGCAAATTTGACAATCCAAAAGAGCGGTCCAAGCCAAAAATAGTCGCCACGACCAGCATACTTGCAGACGGTATCCGCAACCTTGTAGGCGACCAGGCTGAGGTAGTTTCACTCATGCCAGCTGGTGTCGATCCACATCTTTACAAAGCTTCTGTCAGGGATCTGGATTTACTTCAAAATGCGGACCTGGTCATCTATCATGGGCTGTTTCTGGAAGGCAAAATGACGGAGATTTTTGAGAAGCTGGAGTTCAGCCAAAATCTCATTAATGTATCCGAAGCTCTCCCCCAAGAGCGGCTGCTAAGATCCGGACCCGAAGCGCATGCCGTCGACCCGCACATCTGGTTTGATGTGCAGCTGTGGTCACTTGCATTGGCCCACGCTTCCGAGGAGATCATTCAATGGAAACCGGAGTGGAAAGCAGTTGTAAATACGAATACACAAAAGTACCTCAAACAACTCGAGGAGCTGGACCTGGAAAATCAGACAAAAATCGCTGAGCTGCGGAAAGCCAATCAAGCCTTAATTACCGCACATGATGCGTTCTCCTATTTTGGCAAAGCGTACAACCTGGAAGTTTTAGGACTTCAGGGGCTGTCCACTTTAAGCGAGCCCGGATTACGGGATCTTACGGGGCTGGTCAATTTCATAGTCGAACGAAATATCCATGCTGTATTTGCCGAACAGACCATTTCCCCAAAAGCCATAGAGGCAGTTGTGGCGGGCAGCGCCAATCAAAATCATCAAATAGTGTTAGCTGGACCATTGTATACCGACAGTCTAGGAGCGGAAGACTCGGAAGCCGGAACTTACATCGGCATGGTCAGAACAAATGTTCGCTTCATTTTCGAAAATTTAAAACCATGATCAAGCAAGTAGACTCACCTATTCTGGAAATACATGATCTCACTGTCAGCTACGACCAGAGTCCGGTGCTCTGGAATGTTGACCTGAGCTTGCCAGCGGGGAAATTAATTGGAATCCTTGGTCCAAATGGAGCTGGAAAATCCACCTTGATTAAGGCCATCATGAATCTGGTTCCTATTTCTGGCGGGTACGTCAAGATTTTTGACCGGGATTTAAATGATGTCCGGAGCCGCATCAGTTATGTACCACAACGGGAATCTGTGGACTGGAACTTCCCTGCCTCAGTCCTGGATGTAGTCATGATGGGGACGTATGGAAAGCTTGGTTTGTTTAAAAGACCGGGAAAGAAGGAAAAGAAAATTGCACTGGAATGTCTGGAGAAGGTGGGCATGCAATCCTTTATCAGCAGACAGATCTCTGAGTTGTCCGGCGGTCAACAGCAGCGTGTGTTTATAGCCCGGGCATTGGCGCAGGAAGCAGATCTTTATTTGATGGATGAGCCTTTTGCAGGAGTGGACATGGCAACGGAAACAGCCATTTTTCAACTTTTGCAGGAAATGACCGCAGCCGGCAAAACGGTGATCGTGGTGCACCATGATATTCATTCGGCGATGAATTACTTCGATTGGATCATTATGCTGAACCTTCACTTGGTCGCCTCCGGACCCAAGAGCGAGGTGGTGACAGAAGAATTGCTGCGAAAAACGTATGGCGGTAAGCTGAACCTGCTCACTAAAGTAACTGACATCATCAGACAAAAAGATTTCAACCCATTGAAAAGCTAATGTCAAGTCAACTAGTATTTAGCCTGCCTGTCGGCAGACAGACATCAAGTATCATGACATAAACTATTGATAACTAATCATATATAAATAAGTATAACCGACATTTTATACTTGACTTAACACTACTATGAGCGACTTTGCCTATTTCTTTACCTTTCAGGACGCCTCGATCGCTTTTGTGGTCATTGGCACCATACTCTTGGGTGTAGGGGCTGCATATGTGGGCACTTTCAGTTTTCTGGACAAGAAGGCGCTGTTGGGCGATGCAATTTCCCACGCGGTACTGCCGGGAATCTGTCTTGGATTTATGTTGGCAGGAGAAAAGAACCCCATCTACATTGTCACCGGGGCTTTTCTTTCCGGGGCATTGGCAACATTCCTTACTTCTTGGCTGAAAAGCAACACCCGGCTGAGCGACGATGCCATTATCGCTTCCATCCTCTCTATTTTCTTTGGATTTGGAATTGTATTGCTCACGGTCATCCAGAAATCGGGAAATCCTGAAATGGCCGGACTGAACCAGTTTATCTTTGGAAATGCAATCGCCATTCTTGAGGAAGACCTGTACATCTATGGTGGGCTCGCAATTTTGAACATTTTGATTTTGACACTGCTCCGCAAAGAATTCAACATGATGGTCTTCAATGCTGACTTTGGCAAATCAATAGGCTTTCCAATGGCAGCGATCAGGCTCACGTTTAATGTGCTGATGATCCTCGCTGTGGTGATCGGTATTCAAGCAATCGGAGTGGTATTGATGGCGGCGTTGCTAATCACTCCCGGTGCCGCAGCCAGATTCTGGACAGATCGCCTTGACCGGTTATTAATTATTGCAGGGATATTTTCTGCTATTTCAGGAGTAGTTGGAACCTACGTTTCATTTGTCATTCCACAAATGCCAACGGGGCCTTGGGTGGTGGTGGCACTGTCATTCATTGCTCTGATATCGTTCCTTTTTGCCCCTCGAAAAGGAGTATTGTACCGGTTCTCCGCCAGAAGGAAATACCTGAAGAAGACACATCAAGATCACTTACTTAAAGCAATCTATCATGGCTTTGAGGAAGGGAAAAATTCTGTCCCCATAGAAGAAATCTATCAGCTTTTCCCCGGGAAAAACAAGAAGACCAACCATATAATCAAAGGTTTACAAAATGAAGATCTAATCTCTGTAAATCAGGGTTCTATTTCATTTACAACTATAGGTAAATCTGCTGCCAAACGCATTGTACGGTTACACAGACTGTGGGAATTGTACCTGAACGAATACATGAATATTGCGCCCGATCACGTGCATGATTCTGCCGAAAAACTGGAGCATATCCTCACTCCTGAGCTGGAAGCTTTACTGGAGAACCGATTAAATTATCCTAAACTAGATCCTCACCAAGAGACTATCCCCCGAGACAACGATGAGCTTTGACCAAAACGCATTCCTGATCATATTCACAGCGTCGATTATTTCGATTTCCTGTGGGCTGCTGGGTGTCTTCATGATGCTCCGCAAGATGTCCATGACCGGAGACGCTATTTCCCATGCCGTACTTCCCGGAATTGTCATCGGGTTCTTTGTATCAGGAAGCCAGCGCGGACTGGAAGTCATTATCGGTGCGGGATTATTGGGTATAATAGCTACTCTGGTGATCAATTGGTTGAAAAACAAAGCCAAAGTCCAACTTGATGCCTCCATCGGAATTACCTTCACCTTGCTATTTGCTATCGGCATCATCCTCATCAATCTACTCGCGTACAAAGTCGATCTGGATCAGGAATGTGTATTGTACGGAGAAATCGCCTATTTACCTATTGACCTTTGGATCACCAAAGCAGGGTTCAGCATGGGCCCCAGAATCACCTATTTGGCGGTATTAAATTTACTTCTGGTAGGAACGTTTATCTTCTTGTTATATAAAGAGTTATCTCTGACCAGTTTTGATGAAAATTTCGGTCTGGTGATCGGACTTCCTGCCGGGGCAATCAACCTGGCATTGATGAGCATGGTGTCCTATACGACTGTCAGCAGTTTTGAGGCTGTTGGCGCCATATTAGTTGTTGCACTGTTGGTAGTCCCACCGGCTACCGCCTTTCTTTGGACTAAAAAATTAACTTCATTGATCAAACTTACGGCTGCAATAGGTATTTTTATATCGATTACAGGATATTACATGGCCTATCTCGTGGACAGCTCTATTGCTGGCATGATGGTAGCAGTAAGTGGAATCGGATTTCTCGGAAGCGCATTTGTCAAAAGCATTGCCCCATTTGCCTTCGGAACTTCCCCTTCCCCCGATCCGTTGGAGAACTGAAATGAATACTATGAAACAACTATTGCTAATAGGCCTCTTGCTGATCACGGCCAATTTTGCGCAGGCACAGGAGAAGATTGAGTGGCTAAAATTTGAAGATGCAGTGGCTGCGACAGAAGCAAATCCCAAGATGCTGCTGGTGGATGTATACACAGACTGGTGCGGTTGGTGCAAGAAAATGGACAAAGAAACCTTCACCGATCCAGCTGTCATCAAGTACATCAATGATAAGTTTTACGCAGTGAAGATGAATGCAGAGGACACCAAGCGTACGTTTGATTTCAAAGGGAAGAAATATAACGAAGCCCAAATGGCTGCAACCATGCGTGTCCGCTCCTATCCCAACTTTGTAATTATAGATCCGACTTTACAGAATATCACCCAACTTCCGGGATACCGTCAGCCTGTAGAATTTTTGCAGGGACTGGGGCAAATAGTAGATAAAGGAATAGGCACAAAATGAGTTTTTCCCTTTCTGAGCAAAGCGACACCATTATAGCGCTGGCCACTCCACAGGGAGTCGGAGCCATTGCAGTCATCCGTCTTTCCGGGAAAGATGCGATCAGATTGACCAATGACGTATTTTATGGAAAAAACCTGGAGACGCAGGATTCCCATACCATACATTTCGGGACTATCCGCGATGGAGACAAAATCATCGATGAAGTGTTGGTCTCCCTCTTTATTGCACCAAAATCCTTCACCAAGGAGAACGTGGTAGAAATTTCCACACACGGTTCATCTTACATCATCAATCAGGTTCTGAAACTCTTTATCCGTAAAGGAGCCCGTCCAGCTAAGCCCGGAGAATTTACGCAGCGTGCATTTCTAAATGGACAGTTTGATCTCGCACAGGCTGAAGCCGTAGCAGACCTGATCCATGCAGATTCCGAGACTTCTCATCAGGCGGCATTAAGCCAAATGCGTGGTGGATTCAGCTCTGAGATACAGGAACTTCGGACCAAGTTGATCCATTTTGCTTCAATGATTGAACTGGAGCTGGATTTTGGGGAAGAAGATGTGGAATTTGCCAGCAGGGAAGAATTGCGCAGCTTGGTAGAACGGCTGCTCCGGGTGGTGGAAGAACTGATCTTGAGTTTCGATTTGGGCAATGTCATCAAGAATGGCGTCCCCACTGTGATCGCTGGCAAACCAAATGCAGGGAAGTCTACCCTATTGAATGCCTTGCTGAATGAGGAAAAAGCGATAGTGTCGGAAATTGCGGGAACTACACGTGACTTTATTGAGGATGAAATTAACATTGGCGGGGTGATCTTTCGGTTTATCGATACTGCCGGACTACGGGAGACTACCGATACCATTGAAGCAATTGGAGTAAGCCGGACGCAGGAAAAAATGAAGTCAGCTTCCCTGATTTTATATCTGTTTGATCTGGGGGACACAGACTTGGTAGAGATCAACCGGGATGTGAATAAACTCGAAAATCAAGGGGTTCCTTTCCTTAAAGTTGCCAATAAGGTTGACAAGGGTAATGAATTACTGATTACCGAGTTAAAAGAACAACATCCGGATACCATTTTTATTTCTGCCGGAAAGAAGGAGAACTTAGAAGGACTGAAAGTGCAGATCCTTGAGTTGGTCAATCTGGATAAGTTCCGCACTGGAAACACGGTAGTTACAAATGTGCGTCATTATGATTCGTTGGTCAAAACGCGGGAATCCTTATTGGATATTTTGAGCGGTCTGGACAATGAGGTCACCAATGATTTTGTGGCGATGGACATCCGTCGTTCCCTTCACTTCCTCGGCGAGATCACCGGCGAGATCACAACAGATGATTTGCTGGAGAATATCTTTCGGAATTTTTGCATCGGGAAATAAGGAAGAAGCAAGAGAAATATTAACCTATTACCTACCTGCCCTTGACTAAGCCAGAACAAAAAGCACACTTGAGAGAATAAGATGATCTCCCAATGGCAAAAAACCTTGTAACATCATTTTGTCATTCTTAGATTAAAAGTAACAGTTCTAGAAATAATTTTCCTGTTATATTACCTTTTTGCAAAGAATGACAGAAACCAACCGAATAGAATATAAACGAGAGCTCAATGACGATTTGGATCTTGAAAAGGAGGTAATCGCTTTGCTGATAGAATGGAAATTACTTCAGCAGGTACCTTGCCAGAAGGCTTGAGCGAATCTGAATTCTTTGAGGGTGTTTCGATTCCCAGAAACAGGGAACTTATGAGAATTTTTAGTGATCTGGATTTGGTAGAACAATTGGGTTCTGGTGTCCCTAGGATTTTGGAAAGTTATGAAAAGGAATGTTTTAGGTTCATGGAAAACTTTACAAGGATGATTTTTCCAGCTTCCAAAATAGTCACCCCCCAAGTCACCCCCCAAGTCACCCCCCAGGTCACCCCTCAAGTCAAAAGATTATTGGCTGTATTTAAAGGAGAACACAATCGGCAAGAACTACAGGACTTGTTGGTTTTGTCGGATAGAAAAAATTTCAGAAATAACTATTTAAATCCAGGCATCAAAGCCGGTTTAATTAATTTGTTGGATCCTGATAATCCTACAAGTAGTCTGCAAAGGTATATCTTGACAGAATCAGGAAAGCAACTTAAGAGCGAGTTGGACAATCTTTAAACATCTCATTTTACTGTGAACATCAGACGAATGATTGACGATTGGATTTTTTGGAATGAATTAGTTCACGGATTTTCGCCAGTTTTCCTTAATTTCCCTTTCTAATAATTCAGACTATGAACGAGAAGATCCATCACGGCAGAAATATCAAGCGCTTCAGGGAAATGATGGGCATCAAGCAGGAAGCTTTGGCTTTTGAACTGGGTGAGGACTGGAACCAGAAGAAGATCTCGCTGCTCGAGCAAAAGGAAGAAATCGAGGATAATCTACTTCGGGAAATCGCTGAGGTGCTCAAAGTTCCTGCTGAGGCGATTAAGCATTTTAATGAGGAAGTAGCAGTTAATATAATTTCCAATTCTTTTACATCTCACGATAATGCAACTGGTTTAATTTACAATCAGAACCCTACTTTTAATCCCATAGACAAGTGGGTGGAAGCATTAGAAGAAAACAAGAAGCTTTACGAGCGTCTGCTGCAATCCGAGCGGGAGAAGGTGGAGTTGCTGAAGAAAATACTGGAGAAATAAGGGGTGAATTCGCAGGAAGTATTTTTTGATAACCAGCACGAGCTCCTATTGCTGTCCTTTGGGGATTAGAAATTCCCCGAAGGTATTGGTAGGATATGCGGGTATTGTTTTTTAGGAAGATCAAACTTAAAAGTTATTGTCGTTATTATTCATATCTTCAATAGGTAGAAAATTCCAGAATAAATTCCTAACACTCGCACATACAAGCAAACAACAACCATTTTGAATATCAAATCTATTTTTATAATGGTGAAATCATTCAAGTTGCAACTGTCAAAGAATCCTTGCCAGTTCAGCAGGAAATACCTGTTCTTTTATAATTAATGCATATCTCTTTATATGAAATCGAGCATGACCCAAAGCGACACACAGAGGTATGATTATAATGCTTGCGAAGATTCCATGTGACCTTAAAAAAAAATTATAAACACATGAAAAGGTTTTTCGTGCTGGGTCAAACTAATATCTTTAGCTATAAAATTTTTATTCTGATTTTTTCCAATGGACAAATAGACCTTATCTGAACGTGACGTATGTACTAAATACATTACTCCTTCCCTCAAAAAGGCTGGTTGGGATATTCACAAACAAGTCCGAGAGGAAGTGTATGCCTTTATCAAGAGATCAGAAATCACAGAAAGTTTTCTTCGACTTATTCTCAGAGATAAGAACAATGAATTTTAGTGATTCAGCCAGCAATAGATTTGATCCCTAGTTTTTGCAATGACGAAAACAACATAAAATCAATTAAGAAATCCCTTCAAATAACCCATTTTGCCTTATCTTAAGAATTCCATTAAAACGACAGTAACTCCCGCTTCATGAAATCCATCAAACCCTCCCTACTTTTTCTCCTTTTACTATTATTCGGAACACACAATCTTCTCGCCCAAGTCAAACCAATTTTTGAAAATGGGGAAGCCCAAATCGTCCCGGAACTGAAAGATTCTGCCAACTGGATCCGAACCGATCTCTGGGTGGAAACTGAGTTTGACACAGACGGTGATGGCAAAAAAGATCGGATGCATGTGGATGTGACCCGACCTCAGCAAACCGAAACGGAAGGACTTAAGCTTCCTGTGGTCTATGCCAGCAGTCCCTATTACGCAGGCACTGCAGGAAATGCGCCCATTTTTTGGGAGGTAAAGCATGAACTAGGCGAGGCGGCTCCTCCTAGAAATAAAACCGAAATCGTACGCACAGGTAAGCGCCCGATCATCTCCAATTCGGAGATTATGAATTGGGTTCCCCGTGGCTACATCGTGGTGCACTCCTCCTCTCCCGGCACCGGCCTTTCGCAGGGCTCGCCCACCGTCGGTGGAGATAATGAGTCTTTGGCGCCCAAAGCTGTGATCGAATGGCTCACCGGCAAAGACAATGGCTACACCACTCCGGATGGAAATGAAAAAGTAATGGCTTTTTGGTCCACGGGGAAAGTGGGTATGACCGGAACTTCCTACAACGGCACCCTCCCACTGGCCGCGGCAACTACCGGCGTGGAAGGCCTGGAAGCCATTATTCCCATCGCTCCCAACACATCCTATTATCACTATTACCGATCCAATGGACTTGTCCGATCACCGGGAGGATATCTAGGGGAAGACATCGATGTCTTGTATGATTTCATCCATAGCGGCGATGAGTCCAAAAGACCCTATAACAACAAAACTGTCCGTGACACCGAAATGGCGCAGGGCATGGACAGAATCACCGGAGACTACAATGACTTCTGGGCTGGGCGTGACTACCTCAATGACATGGAGCCAATGAAAGCTGCACTCTTGATGTCGCATGGCTTCAATGACTGGAACGTGATGCCCGAGCACAGTTATAGAATCTATGATGCGGCTCGCGCCAAAGGGATTCCTGCCAAAATCTATTACCATCAAAACGGGCATGGTGGCCCTCCCCCATTTTCGATGATGAACCGCTGGTTTACCCGCTACCTGCATGGGGTGGAAAATGGCGTGGAAGAAGGACCTAAAGCATATATCGTCCGGGAACGGGACGAGCAAAGCAATCCAACTCCTTATGCGGACTTCCCAAATCCTGAGGCTTCTGATGTGAACTTTTACCTGAAAGCTGGAGCTCCCGCAGCTGGTACAATGGAACTTGAGAAGGAAACTACTGGCAAACAAGAAACGCTGGTAGATAACTATTCCTTCACAGGATCAGCCTTGGCTCAGGCAGATTACACCGAACATAGATTGCTCTACCTTAGTCCAGTACTTACCGAACCAATTCATATTTCAGGAATTCCTAAGATTACCGTGAAGCTGGCATCCAATAAACCTGCGGCCAACCTTTCGGTATGGTTAGTTTCCCTGCCTTGGACAGAATGGAGAAATGCAAAAATCACAAACAATATCATCACCCGAGGCTGGGCAGATCCACAAAACCATGCCTCCATCCGTAAAGGAGAGCCTTTGGTGCCTGGGAAGTTCTATGAGGTAAGCTTCGACTTGCAGCCAGACGATCAGATCATCGAAGCAGGCCAGCAGATTGGTCTGATGATCTTCTCCTCAGACGCTGAGTTCACACTCTTACCCAAGCCAGGCACAGAACTAACAGTCGATCTGGATGGAACTGTACTGACTCTTCCGGTGGTGGGAGGAAAAGGAATGGTGGAGAAGGCAGTGAGGTAATCATTGCATCTGGTAACCTAATCTGACATTTTATGTCAGTCAATTTCTAATCCATTTTTTATATTCGAATTTTGTCCTAAATTGGACATGTCTAAAAAACATATACATGACTTTTGGCGAAAAATTGAAAGAACTTAGAGAATCAAAAAATCTCTCTCAACGTGAGGTTGGCGCAGCTATTTCTGTAGATGCCGCCTTCATCAGCAAAGCAGAAAAAGGAGAAAAGCGCATCTCCCGAGATCATTTGGAGAAACTGAGTCTCTTTCTTGGTATTGATAAAGACGAATTAGAAACGCTTTGGCTAGCAAACAAACTTTATCAACTGGTGGAAAACGAAGATTTAGGTCATGAAGCACTGAAAGTAGCCGAAGCGGAATTTCTCTATCATATCAAACACAAAAAATCATGAACAACGAAATTCAACTTCAGAAGAAAAGAAAAAAAGCACTCGGAGATTTCTATTGGGCTCATGCCGATATACTCAGAGGCGTGGGTGTATCCGAGACAGGTTACGACCTAAGAGTACTGGCATTTATGGCACTCAAGCTTCTTGTCGATAACGACAAATTCAAATTCAACTTTGAATACGACAATCAGTTCGGGCTTTCCGACACGGATTTTCTTGTTTACAAAGGGGTAAATACCAAAGAGACTTTTCGAAACATTCTCAATGACCTCCCTAATCTTGGTCAAAACCTTCGCTTTTTTACGCAAGAGCCCAAGTATAATCCGGGTCCTTATCCATCAGTTTTAAGCTATATAAATCATCACAAAGTATTTCCGTTTGACTCCTATTTGGATGAATTGGAAAATCACTATCTAGAAATGGTCCTAGATATCTACATCGAAAAGGCTGATTTCACCGATCTTCCCAAGGAACAATACAAAGACCTCTATGAGCGCACGGTGGCTCGAATGCGAAATAAGTTCTCAGGAGAACTCGTCGGACAGCACTTCACACAGAAAAGCATCATACATCTGATGTGTGAGTATGCGCTCAAAAAAATTAAAAATCGTCAGCATATCGCCATCTACGATCCTACTTGTGGCACCGGAAGTATGGTGATGGAGGCAGCTTACTATTTTCGAAATAAACTCCCAGACTCAAAAATCGAAGTGTTTGGACAAGAGATGAATGGCAAAGTCTGGCTACTTTCTAAGATCTTCCTAGAAATCTGTGAATGGGATGAAGGGACTCAAGGTATCCCAAATATCATAGCTTGGGGAAATACACTGACCCAACCTGCATTTGCGGATAAAATCAATGGGGATGATTCCTTCGACTTTATCATTGCCAATCCTCCCTTTGGCGTGGACTGGAAGCAGGACTATGATCAGATCATCAAAAATATGGCGAGCGAAAATCCCAACTTCCTCGTCGTACACGATGGAAAAAAATACATCACTCCTCGCAAAAGTGATGGGCAACTGCTCTTTATGATGCAGATCGTGAAGCTGCTGAAGTCCGAGCGAGCTCGTGGTAAACATGCGATCGCTGCGGTGATATCGTCTAGCACGTTGAGTAGCACAGGGCCGGAGTCAGGATCGGAATCCAAGATCCGTCGCAAAATCTTCCAAGAAAAAGTGCTCACAGGAATACTCGAGCAGCCAGGTGCGATGTTTACCAATACCGATATCGGGACACATATCTGGTTCTATGATAATGCGCAAAGTAATCAGATCAAACTCGTCCGTGCGGACAATGGCGAGGAAGCCCTCTATAGCCCGCATCCTGCAACACAGGACAAAATGCGAAACACCTACAGCGAGGACGACATCAAAGCCATCGTAAAGGAACTCACCGTAAGGCGAAATAAGGACTTCGTATCCAAGTCTGTAAACCCTGAAAATCGCTATGCCCTACAGCTTCCCAATGAGGTCGGACGCAGGGAAATCCTAGACCTAACCGATCTGGATGAGCTAGAAGCGGATATCAATGCCATGCTTGACTCACTTACCAAATTCGACTAAATCATGAATAAACAGATTTTAAAACGCTTTGATCTTTTCAAAAAAGTGAAAGGGGTAAAGCTAGATTTGGAAAAGGTGGAGTTTGAAAATATAAATCTTGTCAATGATCCTTCAGCAAGAATACTTTTTAATCCACCAAAAGACCGAATTAAGGTCAATAAACTAATTGAAGAAGATGCTTTGGCTTCCAAAATCCCGATGGATGGCGTAGATGAAATAACTGGAACTATAAAACTTCCGATTATTGAAGAAAAAGTGAAAGTTCTTGAAGATGCTAGTTATCGGTATTTTGAGAATGGAGATATTCTGTGGGCAAAGGTGACGCCCTGTATGGAAAATGGAAATTGTGCAATAGTTTCAAACCTTGAAAATGGTATTGGTTACGGATCAACAGAATTTCACGTATTTAGAGCTGATCCAAATTTTGTGACTAAAGTGTACTTATGGTACTATTTAAGGGATCGGAGTTTGAGAGAAAAAGCTAAACCGACAATGACGGGATCAGGAGGACTTAAAAGAGTTCCTAAGTCTTTTTTAGAAGGTCAATACATTCCTATTCCCAAACCTTCCCAAGAGTTGACTTCGATAGAAATCCAAAAGATCCTCGTCGATTTTATTCAGTATGACAACAGCCGCTGGGGGAACAAGCTCGATAAGACCGATGAACTAATCGCTGCGCTGGAAAAATTAGAAAATGCTATCGTGCCCAAAACATTGGAAAAAAGCCCGGTAGCGATGCGGAAATTAAATCGATTTTCACATTTGACAAAATCAACAATAGATTGGGACGGTCTTGAATTTAAATCCGAACGTGTAGAAGAAATCTCAATCTTTCCTTCCATAAGTCGAGTGACTGGAGGTGTTGATATAAGTTTGGAGGAGTATGAATTACTATCTGAAGTTGATAAAAATAAATACACTCCTTTAGTCAGCGGTACTGTTACAAACAATCAAATTTCTGGATACATAGCTAATTCAAGGATTTCTGAAAATAATTATTCTCCAACTCCCTGTCTAAGTTGGACTAGAATAAACGCCTCAATCTTCTTCAGGCAAAATAAACCTGTGTGTATAAATGATGATTCATTTGTTTTGACAGAAATTGAAGACGTGTCAGATTTAGATTATCTTAATTTTACCATACCTATCGAAGCTGCAAAAAATGGGTTCAGCTGGGGGAATAAGGCAGGAATTCAAAAAATTAAGGACCTTGAAATCAAATTACCTAAAAAATCCTCAACCCATTCCTCATTGGATTATCAAAAATTTCTAAGCTCATTCTTCAAACGTTACATCTCCGATGTACAGCATAAGAAATCCTGCATTTACAAAAGTAAAACAGCGATTCCAGCTTATAATGATGCTTTTATAAAAATACTTTTTGCCAGCCTAAAGAACATAGCCCATGCCGACTAAGGAAGAAATCTACCAGCAGATCGCCGATTTCAATAAAAAATCATCTGACCCCAACGATCTTAATGGTATCTCCAAACAGGATAAGTATTTTTTTGTCGATACAGCCATCGCCAAAGTAAGAGGTGAGTTCTTTAATTTTCTTTTAAAAGATTCAGAACTGAAAGCTAATATCCCGAAAAACTGGAAGGTGATCGATCTTGCCTTTGGAAGTGGGAGCCTGACTTCTCATCTTATTTTGGAAGCAGATTTAAACCCTGATAAGATTGCATTTAATGACAAAAACCTAGACGAGATCAATATCGATGTCGAAGCTATTCCTAATGCAGAGATTTTTGATTTTGATTTTTTGGATGCCAGTAAGTTCCCAAAGGAGAAATTCAACCTCGTTGTTTTTAATCCTCATGTAGGATCGACTGGAGATAATCGCTTCAAGTCTGGATTGGAGTCCATAGATAGCAAGTACATTGTAAACTTTGATGGATCTTTAGAGGCTTATCTGACAAGCGAATCAAAAGATACCTCAGAGTTGAAGTTTGCCATAAATGAAAAGAACAGAGTCATCGAAGTAACCTCGGATAAGTTGACTAACCCAAAGATTCTTGAGGTTTTGGACCCTATTCGAGTGTTCAACTATTATGAAGTTCGTTATAAGTCCGGATCAAGCGAAAAATGGAAGAATAAGTTTGACTACAAAACAGTATTGTTCAGAGCTACTTTCGATAAGGTTTTCGATCCCAAAGGTATTTTGGCTTTTTATGGAGATGAAAATATTTTCAAAACCTTATTCTCAGATTTCAATTACGTTAGCCAGCTTTGCCCTGACTCTGGCAAAATACTCTTCGTAGCGACTAAAGCCATTTCCGATAACAAAACTATTTTGTACAAAAAAGCTGGAAATAATTATACCGAAGTAGATAGCTGCAAGGAAGTAGGAGTAGCTGCCGAAGAAGGCGATTTGGATGAGTTCGAAAGGGAAATCGAGGAGATTTCTAATGAATTTTTCCAATCATCAGCTGACAGCCTAACCGATCTGGTTAAAAAGCCAGGTGTAATCATAGAACCTAAAGAAAGCTACTTGATTTCTGATGAGCCACTAGGCTCATTGAATTTCCCCTACAAAAATGTCCTGCTCAAAGGCGTACCAGGCACGGGCAAGTCTAGGCTGATTGATGAATGGATCAAGAATCGCTTAGGGTTAGTGAATAAGAATCATGACAATGTCCTGCGGATCAATATACACTCCGCATCCAGCAATGCAGACCTGATGCAGGGCATCGGCATCACTTCCAATGGTGGTCAAGTAGAATACCATGAAAAAACTGGTCTTTTGATGAATCACTTGAAGCTAGCCTGCCAATATCCGAAGCAACCATTCGCGATCGTACTGGAAGAGATTCAGGAAAACAGCTTGAATGAACTGATCGGAGATCTGATCTACCTGATCGAAGAAGGCAAGCGAGTGGATCTGATCGACTATGTTGGGAAAGAGTTTGAAAGTTTTGAGGCGTTTGTAAATCAGATCTCAGAAGCGAAGTCAGATTTGGAATATGTCAGAGTTCCCTATTTGGTGAAGACAGAGACCAAGTTTAGAAAGTTAATTTTCCCAGCAAATCTATTTGTCTTTTGCACGTCCAACTATCGGGATGATAAGAAAGTCGTTGAGGATAATTTGATGAGACGTTTTGATCTGATCGAGATGTATCCGGAATATACCGAGGCTTTATTCTTTGACAATGAGGTGAAGGATTTTCTGGAAAAGTTGAATTTTGGGATTTTAGCTGAGTTTGCTGCCAAGGAGATTCATCCAGATCGATTAATTATCGGTCATGCGAATTGGTTAAAGGATAAAGTCACAGATGAAATTTCATTTTGCCGAGCTTTACTCAAAGCTATCGTAGAATTCAAAGATATCCGTGAAATCGAATGGAGCGAGATCAAGCCTGTTTTGGATGATATTAGTAAGCTGCCTTTTGGCTTGAATGTGAATTTGATTAGTCAAACTAACTACAAGGAATTAATCGTAGCGCTTCAAGAAAAAGCTTTTGGTGACCATTTGAATGGCTGAAGCAAGGACTTTCTATATCGCTGAAAACGAAAATCTATTCATTTTTTTGGATAGAGCTCAGATCAGCTTTTCTTCTCCAAAGTGGAAGCAATTGGCTTTTATTTCGGCTAAGAAAAGTAATAATCAAATCGGCTATTTCCAGTTTAAGGACGGAGATAACTTTATCAAATTTTTCATTATCCCAAAGATTCATGAAGCTTCAAAAACAAAAGAGAAGGACTTCTTTGCTTACCTGAGTAGGTTTTATGAATTGAAGAACAAGTATTCAGGGGTAAACTCTGCTACGGTAGAGGGCAATATCTTGGATCTTTCCTTTGATGATTTTAATAAAGCTAAGAGCGAGACAATAGAAGACTATATTAACAATAAGTATGTTTTTGCGCTGAAGACACTCGATAAATTTTTTAGAAAGCACAGCACAACTAGGATCAAAAAATCTGGCTATTCGGCTCAGAGTGTATCGAATAAACTCGATCTCAGTAGGAATATCCGTGAATTAGACAAAACCAACGTCCATCAGATCAGAAGAGAGAAAGAGCTTTTTTCTGAGATAGCACAGATTAGTGAGCAGGTTCTTAAGCAATTCAAATTCGAAAAGGTTAAGCATTTCATTTCAGCAAAAGATGAAATTATTCAACTCTCTAATGGGGTCATTAATCAAATTAAGAAGCGGTATAAATCAGAGTTGACTTTTAATTTTAAAGACCGGCAAATCATCAGTAATCGAATTCGAAAGCTTTTCAAAGGAAAGAAAGAGCTGCAAGAAGTATATAATGCCTTATTGATTTTGATTGGCTTGGAGCATTTTCAAAGTGAAGCTAGTTCAAAAGAAATCCTAAAGTTGGAAAATATGCTGGCATTATTTTTCAACCCTGCAGACCTGTATGAGTGGATTGTTTACGATGATTTCAAAACCAAAAATCCTGATTCTGTAATTCACAAGGACAAGTTGGGGCATGGATCATCAAAAAACTATAGCCTGTTGGAATCAGGTGTTGAGGTTCAAAAATTTTATTCTCGTCCGGATTTGATTCTTGAAAGTGAATCTGATGTGATTATTATCGATGCAAAATGGAAGATATTAGAAAAGCTTTCTGAATTATCTTTTTCTGACATAGCCAAACTTGGTAGAGATCATGCTATCCGGAAAAAAGATTTTGAAGGAAAATCGATCAGAAATATATTGGTTTATCCCAAGTTAGGATTTGTATCAATTCATGATTTGTCGCTAGACTATGACCCAGAGTTTGTTTTTGAGGTAATGGAGATTAAGGCTTGATGATCTGTCCCCCTCAGTTCAGACAATCAACTCAACCTTTGACAATTTCTACTTCCAAGCCTAAAAATTCTCCCAAGGTATCCGAAAAACGCTGTGCTTCCCAGATCTCCAGATCCAGGCTCTCTTCCCCGAATAGCTTGATGCACAGCTTATCCTCCGAAGGGATGCAATAGACGTTTTCCACCCATTGATTTTTGGTTTTATCCAATCCTACCGCGACCCTCAAAATCCATGAAAGTCCTTTGACCAATCTTCGTAAATTCTTATCCAGCTTTTTGAACTTTTTGTGACGTTTTTTTGGACCGGATTTCCTGTGGTATCTGGACAGATGGGCTAGTATGGTTAGTTCATCATTGTTGAAGCCCCTCAGCCTTCCCTTCAAAATCAAATACCTGGAATGCTTATGGAAATCCTTAAAATTCACATACTGACCTATATCATAGATCAGACTTGCATGGTGCAGCAACTCCCGGCTTGAATCCTCCAGGCCGTGCAGGTCTTTCAGTTGATCAAAAAGCTGAAGTGCCCCGCTAGGTGTAGAACGCTGGCCCCTCTAGGTGTATAAGTTGATTAGGGATGGAGATATTCCGTTGAGTCAATTTCACTCAAGGCTGAGAAAACGTCGGTAGAATATTGATGCTGACTTCATTTTGAGCAAGATTCGAATTACCCATGTTAGGTGTGAAATTGTCTTGGAAAGAACTATGCAAATTTTGCATAATGCTTATGATTCAATTGTACCTCATCTTGTGTCAGAATCTATATACACTCAGCTATTTCAAGTGGTGCTCGCTAGGATCAAATCGAAAGGAAGAAATAATTTAGAGCTATATCTAAAAGCATATAATAGAGACTTTTCACCTTATTTTATACCCAAAAGCATATAATCACAATTGTTTTCATATATTTATATGCAAATACATACAACATGAATCACATAGCTGAATTTGTAAAAGCCAGAAGGAAGCAACTAGGCTTAACTCAAGAAGAATTTGCGGACAAAGCTGGAGTAGCACTTACTGTGGTCAGAAAGATCGAGCAAGGTAAAGAAAATCTAAGCTTACTAAAGGTAAACCAGGTTTTAAGCATGTTTGGCCATGTATTGACACCAATCACTGAAAAAGATGCGACAAGGGATAGTGAAGTATAATAATGAATTAGCAGGAACCTTGACCGAGGAGGACAATGGTGAATACATATTTCTTTACGATGAATTGTATGTTCAAAAATACCCAAAGCAATTTGTCACCTTCAATATGCCTGTGACAACTCGACCTTACCGTAGTAAGCGTTTATTTCCTTTTTTTGATGGTTTGATTCCCGAAGGTTGGCTATTGAATATCGCATCTGAAAGCTGGAAGATCAATAAAAATGATCGAATGGGATTACTCTTGGCATGTTGTCAGAATGCCATTGGGGCAGTAAGTATCCATCCTTTTATCCATAAAGAACATGAATAGATGCTTGCACTGCTATGAACCACTAAATGCAAATCTTAAAGGAGATCATCACCTTAGGTGTATTAAAGAATTCTTTGGAACTACCCATGCTCCTCTCCTGCCGTATCGATTATCTGAAATGGAAGTTTTGGCAAAAAAGGCTGCAGAAAGTTCAGTTACAGTTCCTGGAGTTCAGCCAAAATTATCATTGGGTTGGATAAATACTGAATTGGAAGACGGGCATCAGGGGCGCTTGACAATACTTGATGCCTTGGAGGGAATGTATATTATGAAACCTCAAAATGCCCAATACCCACAAATGCCAGAAAACGAGCATCTTTCGATGAAATTGGCAGAATTATTCAAGATTGAAGTAGTGCCTTCTACTATGATTAGATTGGCTTCAGGGGAATTGTCCTATCTCACTAAGCGTATAGACCGCAAGCAGGATAAATCCAAAGTACACATGATTGACTTCATGCAGATTTTGGAACTGGAAGATAAATACAAAGGCACGATGGAAACTTTGGGGCAAACAATTGGTGAAATGTCTGCCAATACGCTACTGGATAAAATGCGTTTTTTTGAACGGAGTGTTTTCAACTACATCATTGGCAATAATGACATGCATTTAAAAAACTTTTCGATGTGGCTAACAGATCACGGCTGGACTTTATCTCCAGCTTATGACTTGCTTAATGTAAAAATCGTTCTTCCAAAGGATAATGAAGATACAGCTTTGCTACTCGGTGGAAAGAAAATGAATTTCAACAAAGGGTATTTTGACAGGCTTGGAATGGTTTTGAAACTCAATGAAAAGCAAATCAATAGCGTTTATAAAAGGCTTCAAAAATGGATTCCCAAAGCTTTAACCTTAATTGCACAATCATTTTTAAATGAGGATCTTAAGAAAGAATATACAGAGATGGTAATTCTGCACGCAAAGAGATTCACCACGGATCGTGCAGATTGAAATAGGTGGAATTAGAATATTTGGATAAGTGTGTCGGGAATTCCGACTCACCACTCTAACTTCAAAATCATCATAATCTTATCACTAATCTTAAAGGAAAAATTCTGGAAAGAATTGAAAAGGCAAGTTTTGCAGTAAATGCAACTGTTCATTAAACAGAAAGATAAAAGTCAAAACCAACCTATTCCATTTTGGAACAGGTTTCTGAGTTATGTAATGCCTTAATATGAGTTCATATCCTTAAACTGGGTTCAACCATTTTCCAACTACCGAGTGATTCTCGGTAGTTCAACCGTTCGAGATTTCTATAGCTCAATAATGCCAATTATATGAGTTATAGAACAACTTTCTATTCCTCATATATAATCCATGCAGACTGGAGTGAATCAAGTGTTTCGGATTCAACCATCCTGAATTTCCGGATAGTTGAATTTCAGGGAAAAGAAAAATTGAAAGAAATATTGATCATCTTAAAAGGTTATCTTTAAAATGAAATGGAAAGACACGTAGAAACATACATTCACCCAGGAAGAATTTTCTTTGAGGAGGTAGTAAAACCTAATAATCTTAAACTTGGAGAGGTTGCTGATCTCTTGCAAGTTTCGAGGTTAACAGTATCAAAAATTGTAAATGAAAAGAGTGGGATTTCACCAAATATTGCACTTCGTATTCAGACCGTTTTTGGCGGGAGCGCAGATATGTGGACTAGAATGCAAAATAAATATGACATGGCTCTTGCCGTCAAAGAATTCAACCGCAACAGTCCGAGATAATATTAAAACCCAAAACAATAGGACATAAGAAAAAAGGGCATTTGACTGTTTCCGGAGAATGGGCTAAACATTTGAGAAAATATATGAGAAATCAGTTTTGGAAAGGAGAAAGGAATGCTGGCAAAGAATTGGTCCGAAACGAATTAAAAGACGATTGCCCAGGTGATTGATTAAGTAATGGGTTATCGCAAAATTTGCGACAACCACTTAAAACTGTGTTATTAAAGGGGAAACACAAACTAAACATAGAGGGTACATGAAAAAAACAGCGTTAGTCCTTACTTCTATAATTTTTCTTTTAGCATTCAATAATGTCTTTGCTATTAATCCAGATCGCGAATATTTTATGACCCCGGACTCTGTGTCATGGAACTACGAACAGTTAAAAATTACGACTAAGGATAATTACAAATTGAACACTTGGATCTATGAGGCGAACACTGAAAACAAAAAAGACACGGTCATCATTTTAGCGTATCCTGATGCAGGAAATATGTCATACTTTGTTTACTACGCTGCAATTCTAGCTAATGAAGGATATACAGTAGTTACGTTTGATTACAGGGGATTTGGCAAAAGTGACGATTTTGAAATTCAGCGTGAATATCTCTACTACACTGAGTTTGCATTAGACCTTGAAGCTGTCGTCGATAACATTTCAAAGAAATTCAAGGATAAACAAATAGGCATTTGGGGAATGTCGATGGGTACTACAATAGCTTCCCGTGCCTACCCAGCAATAAAAGGAAAGATTGATTTTATCATCGGAGAAGGTTTTGTAACAGACACTTCAACCATAATAGATCGGTATAAAGAGCTCGATAAAGAGATAATGCTTCCCGAAAAATCCAGTGTTTACGAAAAAGCAATTCAATCCATTAAACTTCCAGTTTTAATTTTGACAGCTTCCAACGATGAAATCACCACTCACCAAGATGCTCTGAAACTCCAAGAAACACTTGGCCAAAATTGTAAGGTCACTCAATATGAAGGAAAACATTTATCAGGCTTTCAGCTTGATGCCGAAAACATTGGGTTTGGTACGTGGTATGTTGAGCAAATCAATTCATTTTTAGAAAAAAGCTAATTCATGATCACTTCTGAAATAGAGTATAAAGCCACTTTAGAAAGAATCGAAGAATTACTTGCAAATCCTGAAAACATAGAGAATTCAGAATCAGATGGATTTGAGGAGTTAAATAGGCTTTCGGATTTGGCTGAAGTTTATGAAGAAAGGAATTACCCCGTTTTTCTGATTGGTACGAAGAAATAAAAATCAACTTATAAATTTGGAATCATGAACTGGAAAAAAATCACTAATGACCAAGAATATGAAGCTGCTTTGAAAAAATTAAGCCCAATATTCGATGCAGATCCTGAAAGTCCTGAAGGAAAAGAAGCAGAGCACTTGGTCAATATAATAACCGAATACGAAAAAATACACTACCCTCTTTCTGAAATAGAAGGACAAAAAAACACTTCTAATAATTCAATTAAAAATTAGAATAAGCCTACAAAATTCAAGAATGTAAGATTTCTGTACCGTATTTGTACCTAAATAACGTTAACATACTGGCAAACAAATAGCTGTACTTTCTGTATCGGGAAGTAGACTATAAAAAGCAGGATTTTTAACTGTAGAAAATTGCTTTGTCCAGACCTGCAGCATTGGTTGCCTGGACAAAATCACCACTTCATCAAATGTGAAATTTGGCCACTCCAGTCTCTCCCAAATCAATTTCATGAACTATTAAACTTATTTCTATAGCTCAATAACACAAAATAAATAAGCTATAGAACAACTTTCTATTCCTCATATGAATCTGACACATCAGCGTTAATTCTATGCGAATCCCCATCATTCACCTATTTAGAATGAGCGGTTGGACAACTACGCACTTTAGCCTATTTTTACTATAAACCTAAACCCATTAAACCTATGAAAAAAACTTTTTCTCTCACCCTACTCCTATGCCTTGTATTGAGTGTAGTTCAGGCACAAAAAGGAACCAAGGAGCGAATCAAAATACACAGCCGCGCGCTGGAAGGCAACCTGATTGGTGACCCTGCAGACCGGGACGTGACTGTCTATCTCCCTCCTTCTTATCAAACGGATCCTGACAGAAAATTCCCTGTACTCTACATGCTTCATGGATTTACTGACACGGATTCCCAGTGGTTTGGATGGGAAGATCATTGGATCAACCTTCAGAATGTGATCGAGAAGTCCCTCTCAACCGGAGGTTCCAAAGAGATGATTGTGGTGATGCCCAATGCGTACAACAAGTTTAAAGGAAGCATGTATGCAAGTTCGGCAACCATTGGCGATTGGGAAACCTTTGTCACCCAAGAGCTCGTGAGCTACATAGATTCCAAGTACCGGACGCTCCCCAATAAGGCCAGTAGAGGACTCGCCGGACATTCTATGGGGGGTTATGGCACCCTTCGTTTGGGCATGAAATTCCCGGATGTATATGCTGCCATCTACGCCCTAAGCCCCTGCTGTATGGACGGGGGAGCATCGACAAATCCCGAAATGATCTCAAAGTTGGAAAAATTCACACCAGATCAACTGCAGGGTGCATCGTTTGCTGAGATAGCGGCTCTTGCAACTTCTGCTGCTTTTGCGCCAAATCCCCAAAATCCTCCCTTCTACCTGGATCTCCCTGCGAAGGACGGCTCACCAAGACAGGATATTATCAATAAGATCACTGCCAACAGAACCCTCACCACCATAGACCAATATATTCCAAACCTGAAAAGACTAAAAGCGATAGGAATGGATGCCGGCACAGAAGATAGAGGCATCAGTGCGGCCACCAAAAAACTGCATGAGGTATTGGATGCTTACCAAATAGTGCACAGCTATGAGAGCTACGAGGGTGACCATGTCAACCGCATCGCCGAACGCATAGAAAACAAGGCCTTACCTTTCTTCTCAGAACACCTTGCTTTTCAGGAAAGCACGGTAAGCGAAATCATTGAAAATGGAGGTACGGGTCAATATCCTGCCGTCATGACATCGGAGAGCAGCCTTCCCACGCATACAATTTTTAGGCCCCGGGACATCGAGGCTTTTGGTGGGGCACACAAACTCCCTGTTATCGCCTGGGGAAACGGAGCCTGCTACGATTCCCCTTGGGAGCATGTCAACTTCCTGAATGAAATAGCTTCCCATGGTTTTCTGGTTGTCGCGATCGGTACGATGCCCAAACAGACTGATGTTCGTTCCAAGTCGCAAAAACTACTGGATGCCATCGACTGGGCTATTGCACAAAATGATGATCCTAACAGCCCCTACTACCAAAAGATCGACACGGGCCACATTGCAGTGAGCGGCATGTCCTGCGGAGGCCTGCAAACTATTGAAGTCGCAGATGATCCTAGAATCACCACCGTTGGAGTATTTAACAGTGGGGTGTTGGGAAATCCAGGTGCGGGGATGCCCGGAATGCCCCAGGTCAGCAAGGAACAATTACAACGGATCAAAGTTCCTACCCTTTATTTGCTGGGTGGAGAATCAGACATCGCCTATGAAAATGGTATGGACGATTTCAGCCGCATCAATCATATTCCTGTTTTTGTAGGAAATCTGGATGTAGGACATGGAGGTACTTATGGACAGCCTCATGGCGGAGAATTTGCCCGTGTAGCGCTTAACTGGTATCTATGGCAACTTAAAGGAGATGAGGAAGCAGGGAAGCTATTCGCCGGCAATCCTCCGGCACTGGCCAAAACAGAAGGCTGGGTGGTGGAAAAGAAAAATATGGACTGATCCATCCGGACCGGTTCGCTCGAAACTTAAAAAAACCTCCAAAACCTATATCACGTAGATTTTGGAGGCTTTTTTTTACATAGCTACTCCACATTACAAATCAATAAGCTTTATCCTTACGGTAAACATGTTGCCCTACTGAGCTGTTGCCAATAGCCATCAGCTTTGCTTGAACTTTATATGCTCCGTCCTTTGAGATTAAAAAAACTAGCTCATTTTCTCTTTACATTAGCTAGCTACTTTTTCTCAGCCCGATAAAAAACATCCTGCAACGCCTCACGAATACCCAAACTATATAATTTTTGGTGAGTTCTGGACGGATAAACCCGATTGGAGAGAAAGATATAGGTGAGCTTTTTTTCGGGATCGGCCCATACAAAAGTCCCTGTAAAACCAGAGTGCCCGAAACTTTCGGCACTTGCCAATGGGGATGGATAAGCTTCTGCCAATGGAAGATCGGCATTATTGAAGAGTGGTTTGTCAAAACCCAGCCCTCGGCGGTTGTCATTTTCGCGAAATTGCACTTCCGTAAACTCTTTCACTGTTTCAGCTGAAATGAGCTGTTGCCCATCCACATTGCCATAATTTTGATAAAAGAGCATCAATTTGGCCAAGTCATCGGCCGTTCCAAATAAACCTGCATTTCCCGAAACTCCTCCTTTAAGTGCTGCATTTTCGTCATGTACCCATCCTTTGACCAATGTTCCTCTAAAGAGAGAATCCACTTCGGTGGGAACAATGTTGTTTACATAATTTTTTCCCTCAGGAAGGTATCCCAGGGTATGACAAGCTAGCGGTTGGTAGAAATTCTCTTCCAGATAGGTCTGATAGTCGGTTTGGGTGAGTTGCTCGATCAACTTGGGAAATATTAAAAAAGTTAGTCCCGAATACAGGTATTTCTTTTCATCAGCGACTTCAGATCGGTTAATGATCCGGTTCATTTTACGTTCAAATCGATTGTTGATATACATCCCATCGTACACTTGTCCCTGGAATCGTTTATTGGGTGAAGTATGAACGAATCTTCTTTTGATCTGCCCATTTTTCCGGACCACTTTTTCTAAAAATACAATGTAGGGGACTAATCCTGCTTGATGGGTCAAAATCTCCCGGAGCGTGAGATCCTTTTTATCCTTTCGGCTTCTCCAAGGTTTCCAATAGAAGCTGAAAGGTTTGTCCAGATCAAGCTTACCCTCGTCCACCAACTTCATTAAAGCGGGTAAAGGTCCAGCAATTTTGGTCACTGAGGCCAAATCGTACAAGTCGTTCAATGCCACCCGTTGGATGCTATCGTAGGTATGATAACCGTATGCTTTATGAAAAATAACGGTATCATTCTTTGCAACCAGAAGTTGTGCTCCCGGAAAAGCCAAACTGTCAATGCCCATTTCCATAATAGAATCCACTTTTTGGTTGATGAAATCATCATCAAGTCCCAATGCAGAAGGCTCGGCATGGATCAGTTCTCGCTGGGCAAATCCAAGTTGCATCACTGAAGAAAGTAAGAAAAACGAAAACAGTAATTTTTTCATTAGGAAACAGTTTTATCCTAAATATGCAAAAATCTTAAGTAAAGTAACTGGGTAATCATATAAGCGGTCATGTTGATTAGATTGGTGAAGGAAGTGGTGGTCGCGAAATTTGCGACAACCACTCATCACAACTGAGATCAGAAAATTTTCAATATTAAAAGCGCTGGTTTGTAGCGATTTAGAACTAAAATTCGTCAAGATGCTAGCATATGTATGCTTAGTATTGCATGCTTAGTAGCTTTTTCTTTATTATGTAACCTTAAATCATACAACGATGAAAATCAAATCATTACTTACTTTCTCTCTTGTTATTTTTCTCCTTTCCTGTCAAGAAGATGAAGAGCCAACCCCAAATTCACGAATGGAAGGTAGGTGGGAACAAACTTTTGAAGTATTGGATCTTTATGAAAGCTACCATATTTTGGAGTTCAATGAAGATGGTACTTTTCATGGAGAAATGATGGCCAGAGATATAGAATCCAAACAATTCATTGGTTATAGAGGTATATTTGATGGTTCTTATCAAGTGAATGGCGACATACTAACCTTTACGGAAGAGGTACTTTTAGGAAGGGATTTAAACGATCCAGCAGTGATAGATGATAATAGCTTTGTTCCTAAGGATGAACTTATTCCATACAGTAATACTTCTGAAATATCTTATAGAATAGTGAAGGATTTCACAGAGTTAAATTTTATCTGTCCAGAAGGCGATATTTCAGGATGTATAGAATTCACAACCTACATAAAGGTTGATTGAATAGCCACTTCTTAGTAAGGTTGGCCATGCATTGATAATAGATCAACGTAATCAACTGAGAATAATATCAAAACCACCTATTTTTAGAGAAATTTTTATCTCAGTTTCAAATAATGTATAATGAAAGCATTTCAACTTACTACTTCTATTGTTATTCTTTTGGTGTTGATTGGCTGTGAGGACAAATCTGAATCGCCTGATATGAGTGTTGACCGCTATGTAGATTTATTAGCAGCTGGGAAATACGATCACTGGGAACTTCCAGATTTCACCTCAAGGGACATTCCGAAGCTTTTAACTTATCGAGATGAAACCCAACTGATCACTGGCTTTCCGGTAAACGGCATTTCTTCTTCCCTAACACCTGAATGCTCCTTGGGTATGTATATATTATGGACCGTAGAATCCATCAGAGCAAGGTCAATCGGAAGTAAATTTTTGGTGGGAAGCTTTCCTTCGCAAAACCCGGTTATAAAAAACCGGGAAAATTCTGAATACCTGGATCAGAGCGCCCAACTTCAGCAGGAAGTAGCTAATTTTTATTACGACTGGTGGGAAAGCAATAAGGATAAAAACTTTGCAGAATTTGATGAAATAGATCCACTAGCTGATACTGACTATCGCTGGCATTGATATTTAAACTTTTTAACTTAGTGTCATATCAAACAATTTAATGGAAAAATTACCCACTTGGTATTTCATCTCAGCTTTTCAATCTGTACCAAAAAAATCACAAGTAGAAAAAATCTTAGTCAGCCTCGATTATTAAACTAAATTAAAAGGATTGATATTTTTGTACCTCAATGTTGAGTATGCGCAGCCTTTGGTTAAAGTCTCTTTGGGATTAAAATACGCTTAAAAAAGTTTTAGAAATTTTAATTCACAAATCCAACACGCTGTAAAGTGTCTAGCAAGGAACGAGTTTAATTTTTAAATAACTAATAAATAGATAGTTACATAATAACATTTTATTAAATATGACTCTAAAAGACATTCAAAATCTAGCTGCTGCCCATGGCCTGATGCTTACCGATACTATCGAGTTCAACGAGATGGGAATAGACTTTAAAGTAGGATTTGCTACCGATACTGACGGAAAGAAATGGTTGCTCCGGATCCCAAGACGGACTGGCTTGGGTGAACAAATCGAGAAAGAAAAAAGTATTCTACAGTTGGTGGCAAAAAATCTTTCGGTACAAGTTCCCGATTGGAAAATTGCCACACCTGAACTCGTCGCTTACCCGTTGCTCAACGATGAACCCGCCCTGACCTTTGATGCTGTCACCTATGAAGTTACCTGGAACATGGACAAGGATAGCCCGAATTATGTGCCTTCACTGGCGAAAACGCTGGTGGAACTACATGGTATCCCCCAAAATGCGGTGGAAGAGCATGGCTTGAAGGTACTGAAGCCAACTGACATAAGGCCCGAAATTGCGGATCGTCTGCAACTGGTAAAATCTGAACTTGGAATTAGTAAGGAGCTGGAAGAGCGATACAGAAGATGGCTGGACAACGATCCACTTTGGCCAGACTTCACCCGCTTTATTCATGGAGATTTGTATGCAGGGCATGTAATGACAGCTAAGGACGGGACTGTAACCGGGTTAATAGACTGGTCCACGGCACATGTAAGTGATACTTCACAAGATTTTGCCGGACATGTAAATGTTTTCGGTGAAGAAAGTCTGAAGACGCTCATCATGGAATATGAAAAACAAGGCGGTAAAGTCTGGGATAAGTTCTTTGAGCAGGTCATAGAACGGGCAGCAGCTGCAGCTTTGGGATATGGATTTTTTGCAGTAGAAACCCAAGATCCACTTCATATCGCCGGAGCCAAAGCCCAACTTGGAGTAGGATAACTAGTATAAAAATAACACCGTGGCCTGTGTCCTCACAGGCTACTATAAAATTTCATTCGACTCCGTGGCCTGTGTCCCCACTGGCTACTATAAAATTTCATCCGGTCCCGTGGACTGTGTCCTCACAGGCCACTTCAACAACGGTTCCGCTAATAAACCCGGCATTTCAATCAACTTTTTCAACGGCTCGCGTAGCTTTTTTTCCAACTAACCTTTAGGTGATCCATATTCGCTGAGTCAATCTCAACGTTTGCCATGTCCAATTGGAACCGCTTTTTGCCTAAAACTCTCGTATTAATCCTAAGCACTTCCATTCCCTCCTTCCCACAGCAGGTATCCATCAGCTCTTTTGATGAAGCTTATGAATATGCCAAAGCGAATCAGCCCGATTTCAAACTATGGGAGAAGACAGCCGATCAACAAACCTATGAAGTACGAAATGCATCAGCAGGATTATGGCCCCAATTGAAAGCCTATGGAAATTATGATAATTATCTACAGCTTCCTGTCCAACTAGTGCCTTCAGAAGCATTTGGAGGAGAACCCGGGACATTTACCGAAATACAGTTTGGTACCCAGTATCAATTGGATGTAGGACTCGAAGCCAGTCTTCCACTGGTCAATACCGATGCTTGGAATCAGGTAAAATCAGCCAAACTGGAAAAACAGCTCAGCGATTTTGAAATCCAGTCAGCACATCAAAACTGGAAGGAAGAACTGGCGCGGACTTATTACCTGACATTGCTCAGCCAAGAGGCCTTGCTCCTCAGTGAAGATAATTACATCGCTGCAGACAGTATCCATCAGGTAGCAAAGCGGCAGTTTGAGCAGGGAGTACTGGAGCCCCTTCCCTATCAGCGCCTTAAAGCAGCAGCATTTCGGGCCAAATCCCAATATCATCAGCAAATCTCTTCTACATCATCTAACCGCAATAAGCTAAAGTTCCTACTTGGGCTGGATCAGCCTGATTCCCTTCACATTTCTGAGACAATAGCATTTGAATCCCAAGCGGAGGAAATCCCCAACTATCTCTGGGAAGCCCAGCCTGTCTACCAAGAGTCAACAACCGCATTGGCGCTTGCCGAACGAAACCAAAAAGCATCCCGTCAAAGGCACCTGCCGTCTCTTACCGCCATTGGAAGATATTCCAAACAGGCTTGGTCCGATGATATGAAAATGTCAAACTACACCTGGTTCAATACTGCGCTGATCGGATTGAGATTGGAATGGACAATTTTCGGTGGCAACCTCACCCGAAACCAAGTCAATTCAACAAAACTACAACAGGAGATTGCGGAACTTAGACTGCAACAAACCGAACAGCAGCTCCTCCAAGAGCAGCAAAATCTATCCACTGATCTAATTCAAAATCTAGAAATACTCGGGAATTACCGGGAAACTTATAGTGTGTATGAGGATAATTATCGCCTAGCCCAGATTCAGCTACGGGAAGGAGCAATCAGTATAGACGAACTGCTCCAAGTGCAACAGGAACTTTGGGACAATCAACGACAATATCTTACCAGTCTGGCCAATTATCTGATCGCAAAGGCTTTGGTCAAAATTAAAGCAGAATAATCTACTCCACAGCGCAATTAAACCGTGTTCAAAATGCAGAATTTGTCCAATAAAATATACCCTTGCTTGTACCTGATTTTTCCTGTCCTGCTGTCATGTGGAAACGGGGAAACTATCAGTCCTGTAGTGAAACCATTAACAGAAGCGGTATATACATCAGGATACATTCAATCCAGAGGGGAATTTAAACTAACATCACAATCGGAAGGAATTCTCAAGAAACAGCTTGTGGAAGAAGGAGATTATGTGGAAGCAGGGCAGGCACTGTTTGAAATCGCCAGCACCGCGCAAGAAACAAGATTGGCCAACGCCCAAAACCTATATGAGCTGGCAAACAAGAATATTGGGGTAAACAGCCCATTACTGGCAGAAGCCAAAAATACCGTTGAGCTGGCCTGGGAACAATATCAAGCGGATTCAATCAACTACGTGCGCTATACTAATCTGTGGAACGAAAAGGCAACTTCCCAATCGAAATATGATGCGGCTGTCACTGCTTTCAATTCTTCCAAGCTCTCATGGATTCAAAGCAAGAACAACTTTGAAAATCGACAGGACCAGTTAAAAATTGAACGGGATCAAGCTTATCAACAATTGCTTTCAGCACGGGAAGAATCTGGTTTTTATACCGTGAAAGCAGATCAGCCCGGAATTTTCTTCCAAAGTGGTAAAGAACCGGGAGAACTGGTCCGAAAAGGTGATTTACTCGCTGTATTGGGTCTGGAAGGAGGATTTATCGCTAATCTAAAAGTGGATGAACAGGATATTTCCCGATTGAGGCCAGAACAAAAAGTAATGTTGAAAATAGATGCTTATCCGGATAGCATGTATGAAGCCAAATTGGAAAAAATCTATACCAAAGTAGATCCACGCGACCAGATGCTGCGGGTAGACGCTGCAGTTCAGGATATGCTTCCCGGAAAATATACAGGACTTGCATTGGAGGCCAATATCGTGACACGGACGAAAGAATCCGCGCTCGTCATCCAGCGGAATCTATTGCTGGAAGGAGACAGTGTATTAGTAGAGAAAGATGGAGAAGAACAAAAAGTGAAAGTGGAAACCGGTCTTCGCACACTAAGTGAAGTGGAAGTACTTTCCGGGATTGACCAAAATTCAAAACTTATCAAGCCATGAGGGTAATCTTCTCCATAGCTAAAACGCACCTGCTGGCGAAGCCTAAGCAATCTTTGGTAGCCATGTTGGGAGTTACTTTTGGCATCGGCATGTTTGTGGCCATGGTCAGTCTGATGAGCGGCCTTAACAATTTTACAGAAGAACTCACCATGACGTCTTCTCCGGACATCCATATTTATAAAGATATCACAGAGCCGCAAGTGGCGATTATAGAACAGCTGAATCCTGGGGAATTTAATTATGTGCATCATCCCAAGCCCAAGAATGAATCCCAGAAAATAAGGAACGCCTTTCAGATCGCACAATTGATCCGTCAAGATCCTGACGTGTTGGGCGCTGCACCCCAGCTGTCCAGCCAGGTGTTTTACAATTTTGGTCCTGTTCAGCTCAACGGCAACATATCGGGAGTTGACATTTTGGAAGAAGACAAGCTATTTGACTTATCTTCAAAAATGAAGGCAGGTGAAATCTCCGGATTGCTCACCACCACCAACGGGCTGATCATGGGAAGCGGGCTCGCCAAAACGCTTTCGCTCACGGTCGGTGATGTGGTAATAGTCACCTCTCCGGAGGGAGTTACGATTTCCCTAAAAGTAGTGGGAATCTTCCAGATGGGTCTGGGAGAAATTGATAACACCAGAAGCTATGCAAATATAGCTACGGTACAGAAGATTCTTGGCAAAGATCAAGGGTACATCACCGACATCAATGTGAAGCTGGTGGATCTCCATCAAGCAAAGGATAAAGCAGTACAGATTCAGTCCATTTTTGGGTATAAAGCGGAAGACTGGGAAACTGCAAATGCCACATTTTTGGCAGGGGCAGTGATCCGCAATGTCATGACCTATTCCGTGTCCATTACTTTATTGATTGTGGCAGGATTTGGAATTTATAACATTCTGAATATGACCATTTTCAGTAAGATGAAAGATATTGCCATTCTCAAGGCCACAGGGTTTGCTGCGAAAGATGTCACGGGCATCTTTATGACACAATCATTAGTCATTGGAATCGTAGGAAGTGTATTAGGATTAATTTTAGGATTTGTCCTCTCCTACTTACTTTCTTTGGCACCTTTTGATGGTGGGGACGTGATCGCCATGGATGCGCTGCCGGTGAGCTTTGATCCATTGTATTATGTAATAGGAATTGTGTTTGGAGTAGCCACCACAGCAGTAGCAGGATATATGCCTTCCAGAAAAGCTGGACATGTGGACCCAATTGAGATTATCCGAGGCATCTAGCCATCAAATTGATTTAGAATGAAGGAGATTATATTGGAAACAAAGGGAATCAACAAGTATTTCCATGAGCCCCAGAAATTTCAGGTACTCAAAGACATCAACTTGAAAGTGTATAAGGGAGAATTTCTCAGTCTGGTGGGCAAATCAGGATGTGGAAAATCTACCTTGATGTATTTGTTGAGTACCATGGATACAGATTATGAGGGCTCCTTGGAAATTAATGGTGAAAGTCTCACCGGAAAGAAAGCGGACTATTTGGCCAGCTTCCGAAACCAGCACATTGGCTTTGTATTTCAGTTTCATTTTCTCCTGCCAGAATTTACAGCTTTGCAAAACGTGATGATACCTGCACTGAAGTTGGGAAAACTACCAGAATCCAAGATCAGAAAACGGGCGATGGAGAAACTGGAAATGCTTGGTATAACGGATCAGGCTGAAAAGATGTCCTCCAAGCTGTCAGGTGGACAACAACAACGTGTCGCAATTGCCCGCGCCCTGATCAATGATCCAGCTTTGATAATGGGTGATGAACCCACGGGCAATCTGGACAGCACCAATTCAGATATTGTGTTCGATATATTTAAAAAGCTAACACGGGATTTTGGGCAAACAATCATTGCAGTCACACACGATGATGATTTTGCTGCCAATTCAGACCGTACAATTGAAATGAGTGATGGAAAAATCGTCAGCTAAACATCCTTCAGCTCCACTCAAAGAGAAGCCGTTCACCCGGATCCAACGAGAACTATATTTTCTTAAATTTGAGGCTAGTGTAAACAAATTGGATAAGATGGAAAAAGAAATGCGATCATTTTGCCCCAGCTCTTCCCATGTTTAGGCGAAAGTATTTTTGGCTCGAGTATGTGATTATATTTGCCTTTTGCACCATCGGGAGTATAGTCAGATACTATATCTGGGACTTTTTAGAGCTGAAAGGTGGATTGACATATGAGGCAGTTCTAATATCATTTGTTTCCATAATTATAGCGTGGGAAGTCTTCCGGGGTGTCAATAGCTACCTGAACAAGGTGATGCCTTTTGAGCAGGGAATCGTCAAGCGGATAGGAGTTCAACTGACTGTTGGTGTGCTCTTTATGAGTGTGTTCAGCTACTTTATACTGTCCTATGCATCGCAATTTTTTGATGGGCCAATGAGCAGAATGTTCAATATAACAGCCTATGCCACCTATATTATCCTCTCCTTTTTAACCAATAGCATATTTTTCGCCAAATTCTTCTTTGATCAATGGAAAAAAGGAGTGCTCAATGCTGAGCGACTGGAACGGGAAAAAACCCAGGTACAGTTTGACAATCTGAAAAACCAGCTCAACCCGCATTTCCTGTTCAACTCCATGAGTTCACTGAACGGTCTGATCTATGACAATCAAGAATTGGCTTCTGAATTCCTTCAAAATCTCAGTAAGGTCTATCGTTATGTCCTTCAGAATGAAGAACGGACGTTAGTCCCTCTCTCAGGTGAACTTGTTTTTATACGTCATTTTATTTTTCTGCTGGAAACCCGGTTTCAGAATACCATCCATATCAATGTGGAAGCTCAGCCGCAGCTAATTGACATGGGCATAGTTCCGGTCACGCTTCAGGTACTTCTAGAAAATGCCGTGAAGCACAACAGAATGGATGAAGATCATCCCCTTCAGATCAGGATTTATACTGAAATGGACAAGCTGCTGGTGGTCAATTCTCTTCTTCCAAAAAAGTCTGTAGAAAGCAGCAACAAGAAAGGCTTGAATAATCTGAAGTCACTGTATACCTTTCTTACTGATATTCCTGTGGAAATCCGTAGCACATCGGACTACTTTATAGTGGAAATCCCACTGCTAAAAATGGAGAACAGCTTTTTATATGATTATAAAACTGTCAGTTAAACATGCACCCAATGGAGTTTTTCTTTAATACAAAACCTAAGATACTGATTATTGAAGATGAATTATTGGTGGCCAATAGTCTGATTAAAAACATCAGAGAACTTATTCCCGAAGCGCAGATTTTCCCAATCCTCACCAGTGTCAAAAAAGCACTAAACTGGTTTGATAAAAATGAAATACCCGATCTGATTTTTTCTGATATACAGCTTTCTGACGGAATCAGCTTTGACATTTTCGAGCATTATGAACCTGCTTGCCCGGTCATCTTTACGACTGCTTATGATCAATATGCATTGAAGGCTTTTGAGGTAAACAGCGTCGATTTCCTCCTCAAACCAATTGGAAAAGAGGATCTCCGGAAATCCCTCGAAAAACTTAAGAAAAGATGGGAATCCTATCGCTTACCTAACTTGAATGCAAGCCTTAGCCAGAGTATTCAGGGTAACTTATATCTCGAGCGGTTTCTCGTGCAGCACAATCAGGGATTTATGCCTGTGATACAAGATGAGGTTGGTTGCTTTCAAAAAGAAGAATTGATATTTGCTTGGAAAAAAGATGGAAAGCGATACCTGACAGATTTTAATTCAATTGATGAACTGGAGTCAAAACTTAATCCCACCTTATTTTTCCGGGCAAACCGTCAATACATTATCCGGATTGACAACGTATACCAGATCAAATCCACACACAAAGGTATTGAGGTACAGCTACACTTTCCCCAGCGAATGGTGCTGGATGTAAGCCGGGAAAAAGCCAGAATATTTAAAAAATGGCTGCTTGGAGGATAAGAATTTAAAGTAGGAATTTTGAAGTCTGAATAGTGATTATCAAAGTATGAAGTATCAAGAATCATGTAGACAGTGATCAGTCTCAGTTTTCAGTTAACCAGCTGTTAAATTTTCAGATTAGCGATATTTAGGGGGCGTAGCCCTGCACTCATCTTAGAAAAAAGATCAATTGGTAAAGTGAGGGGCATAGCCCTGAAATCTTAGATCCAGAAAATAAAAGAGGCAAAACGAGCATATTTTTTAATTCAATTCTCACATCATTACGGGTGAAACGAAGCCTTCCCACCGCAGGCACGTAATCTTCAAGCTCTAAATATGTGAGTACTACAACGGAAAAGAATCGGGCCTCGACCCTGCTCGGCCACCGTGATTTCATGTTATAAAAGGGGAACGGAGGAAAGGCGGCAAAAGCCACCTTTCCTCCGTTCCCCTACCCCAATGCAGAACCCTTCTCCTTGTCAAGGAAAATCAGCGTTATCCACCTACTTGTTGAGGAATTTCTCAATGATCGGGATGACAAGATCAGTCTCCCGATAAGCTGGTGTGAGTGTGGTCACTTCTCCTATATATTCCCCATGACCTCCCGGAATGATAGCTAATTCAGAATTTTCTATTTGACGATGCAATTCAATTGCATGTTCAGGTGTAATCACATCTTTGTCACCAATTATGATCAATGTCGGTACTTTTATGGAGCTTATCAGTTCGTCAGGAATATCCTTGAAGTTGACCATTCGCTTTGCATCCCGATCATGCATCACTTGCAAACCATTCTGATCGGAGGCGACTTTCTGGTAAGCAACTTTCAATGGACCGGGCATATTTTCCAAGGTTGCTTCCTCCATAAAACCCCAAAACCAGTCAGGAACACCGCTCCGTTTAGCGAGTGGGGAACCCAGAACGATTTTATTAACAAGCTCAGGGTGCCGACTAGCGATCTGTAAGGTCGTTGTCCCTCCATTGCTAAACCCGAAGAAATCAGCCTTTTCGATCTTTAGATTATCCAGCAATGCTGCGACATCGTCTGCATCTTGCTCGAATGAGGAGTCTGCGTTTCTGTCGCTCGTCCTTCCGTGAGCCTGTAATTCAAGTGCTATTACTTTGCGGTCTTTTGCAAACAACGGTATGGCTTTTTCAAAATTTGATTGAATAGTAGATCCACCCCCATGAATGAGAACCAATGGCTTTCCATGACCATAAATTTCATAATACATTTTCAGGCCGTTCACATCTGAATACCCATTGCTAAAAATCAATTTATTCTTCATATAAATTTTAAAAATTAAATTTACTTCCTGAGACCACTAAGGGGACCTTTTACCTTGGGCTACGCCCATCTACCCACCTAATCTACCTACGGCACTAACGACCTCCGGTAGTTCTCCTCTTACCTTGTACTGGAAATCTGACACTTGACTCTCTGTCAAGTCTTAATTTAGGTTGACACTTTTTTTATTGTTTTTCTTCTACCTTTTGCATCTTTGTTTACTACCGATATCCGTCGCAATCTCACCTGCTCGATAGATGATGCAACTAATATCGGTCATGCCTACGGCATTCTTGTGACTTTATTTGAATTCCATTTACCAGACATTAAAATGTCCGGCTATATAATGGATCATGCCTACGGCATTCATAGACTTAATAGAGTCGCTGAATTCCAACAAAGCGGGACTGCGAACTCCTGCCGGCAGGGATCACTACGACTGAATTGTCTACTTAATTCCTAATTCTTACCCTCTTGATTCTTTGACTCCTGATTCTTTGACTCTTGGCTCTCGGATCTTGATTCTTGACTCTCGGCTCTTGGCCCTAGCTTTTTGTCTCTCCTTACATGCTACCGTATACTTCCTATTTTAATTTTCACCGGTCACTGAGCCCTTTGGGGAATTTGTCTTCAATCAGATTTAATTTTATTCCATGTTCAAGGTATGCCTTCATACCGTCTAAAACTGTTGTAAAACCGCCGGTATTATCATTAATCGCTTGAATTAATTGATCACCAGTTTCTTTGAAACCGTAATTTTTGATCACTACATAAGTGGTGTTGTCTGTCAATGCTGTAAATTCGTAATCAACGCTGGTTGCAGGATCACCCCATTCGGTGCCAATTTTCTGATTCGGCACAATGTTCTTTACCAAAACCTTTGTTGAAACGCCATACATCTCCCATTGCCAAGTGATTGTTTTGCCAACTTCTAATTTTCCATTTGATTTTGTAAACCAAAATTTAGTGGTGATTTGCGGATCAATGAATGCCTTAAAAACCTCTTCAACAGGTTTTCTGATGAGCATTTGTGCTTCTACCATTGGAGTGTTTGAATCTTTCATTTTAAGGAGGTTTATTTTCTAATATAAAAGTTATAAAACAAATGGTTATATCAAAGTTATAAGAATGATGAAACTTCTATTTCTATTGATCTGAAAATTAGAGCTTTGAAGTTCGAATGTAAGATGACAAGAAATGAAAGATCAGGAAGAAGTTTTGCAGCCACACCTACCTTACTTCAAACAATTCAACTCCTCCTAGAAACAATTATCTTATAAATCATATTTCGAAAATTAAACGCAAACGTTCACTGTCTGCGAATACGCAACATATTAAATATCCTTCGCGGATCTACTTGTTATTCAGCTTGATTGGTGGCGATCCTAAACCCCAAATCATCAATTTTAAATGACGAAGGATGGCTTCTACGCCGAGTAGTTGCCATCACGCTCCGCTCTTGATCACTCCAGCCACCTCCTCTAAAAACGCGGTAAGAGCCATACACTGATTCATCATAAATATCAGTACACCATTCCCACACGTTGCCCAGCATATCATAAAGCCCCCATTGATTAGGTGTTTTTTGACCCACATCATGGGTGCTTTCTTCAGAATTCGCTTTATACCAAGAAATGCTGTCCAAATCTCCATACCTGGAAGTTGACAAACCTGCCTGACATGCATACTGCCACTCCGCTTCGGTAGGCAACCGGAAACCATTGGCCTGTGGCACAAAAACAACTTCACCTGTCTCCAAATCGGTTAAATAGCAACTCTCCCTTCCATAGTTTTCGGAAAGTTGGTTACAAAAATTTATCGCTTCCTTCCAGGATACTGTTTCTACCGGCAAATTATCTCCCTTAAATGTAGAGGGGCTGGTGTTCATAACAGCCCTAAATAATTGCTGTGTGACAGGGTATTTAGCAAGATTAAATCGTGCTATTTCTACGTCCCAAACTTTCTTGATTCTATCGTCCCGCATCGTAATCCTTCCCGGTTGAAGCGTAACAAAATACCCGCTCAAGGATTGGATTTCTAGCCAATTTGGATCCTCACTCTTCATCTTTTATTGTTATAAAAACTAAACTTAAAGCTAAAGTTATAAAGAATGGTCGGCAGCCTATCATTAAAATGTCAAAGAAAGGGAAGTTCCCACAAATGTGTTCACACTTGCCGGATCGCCATGATCTTCAAAGATGTTGTCTTTGCTCTTTAGGCTCCTTGCCTCCAATCGCCATAAGACATTTTCTGTTACGGAAAAGTCAGCATTTACCGAGTAGCCGAAAGTTTTAAAACCATTTGGAGTTTCTGTTGGAATAATCACTCCAGCGGGATCGGCGTAATATTCTGTTCTAGCCGCCAACCTGAGTTTATCGCTTACTTGATAGCTTAGGATCACAATCGGTGAATACCAGGTATCGTAGGATTTACTGCCTTTGGCTTCCTGCTGGACTCCGATGTCAAACCCGGCGATCAACCCCAATTTATCTGTTAGTTCAAATTGCCCATAAAGGTCATGAAAGTACCGCATCCGTCTCAAATTATCGGGCATATCACTACCAACGAAGGAACTGCTGTTCAGCAGGATTTTCGAGGTTGGCTTGAAGGTAAGTTGATGCCCAAAGGCTGGGGTGCTATTTCCATCAACGCGCTGAATCCGCTGCCAACCATTCAATACCAACGCACTGGCAAACCACCGGTCATCTGCGGAAGTATAAGATAGCTTCACCCCGCTTTCATAATAAGGCGAATTCTCAGCGAGCAATGATCTGGTCATATTCCAGCATACTGCCCCAACAGCACTCTCAAAACCCAAATGAGAAGAGAAGATTCCAGCATCTATCCATAAATTATGGTTTTTGGAGATCTTCACACCGATATTAGCCTCGTAGATATTCTTTAATACTCCTTGCTCGGCAGCTAAATTGGCATTAGCATAAGTACCTGTCATCAACGCGAGATTGCCACGCACTTTTTCTGTAAGATACGAGGCCTGTATATAGCCAAGGTTCAAATTGACTTCATTGTGACGATTGTATGAGTAAATAAATTCAGGTCGCGTATGATTTTGTGGATTTGCAAAATCATAGATGTAATATATTTCTAGATAGCCGCTGAAAGTAAATGGAGAGGAAGGTTTTGTATCCTGCGCATTTAAGCTTAAGCAAAAACAGCACACTCCAATTATCAAAATATACGTTCTCCTTGAAATTAAGGATAAAAGATGACGGCACATGGAACTAATATTCATACAATTGTTATGTATAGAACTCGAAATAGACTCCTATAATAAAAGAATAAATTATAACCACCCAAAGTGGATCAACATACTTTGAAAAGTATTTCAAATGCGTAGACTAATCCTTAAAAATGCTATTTCAATTTTATAGATATAGATTATCCTTATAGAAACTATATTCTCATAAATTCATTCAGGAAACGGTAACAAATGTTTTTAACCACGGAGAAAATACTTAAAGGAAGAGGTATGTCCTTGCGAGAAAAAAATCCATCACCACAGGGAATTGATTTTGACGTGGCAATCTCCCATACCGCAAGGGAAGAAACAAAGGAGAAAATACCCAAAGGTCACAGCTTAAATACACACTGAAAGATACATCTCTATTACATTAGTTAAGATCAAGGTGCCTTGTCCCATCGGGACAACTGGTTGATAGTCTATAATTAGTGATGTATGTCACGCGTTCGTCGGAACGCATGAAAGGTTCGCGCCAACGTCAGCGCCTGCCATCCTGAAGGTAGGCCATCACGCATGTTTTATAAAATAAGCAGTCAGGAGACTGCAATTCCAGAGTCCAAGTCAGGAGACTTGAACTAAACGCCCCTGCCAAAGGCTGTACAGCAACCTTCAACTTGTAGTGCGCGGTGGGATGTCGCGGCAGCGGGCCAGCGTCCGGCCTGTGCGGGGGAAGCATTGCTGCGACTGGGCTTTTTGTTGCTTTTTTGCCAAGAAAAAAGCAAGAGAAAAATCCATCTTAAGTCATCTCAACAGATCAGCGCATGTCCCTTATAGAATTAAACAAATTACAAATGCAGATGGCTCGCCTCTGTAGTACAGACAAATACCCCGGCGAAGGCCATAACCCTGCGGACAGGATTTTCTTCTGGAAACAGACGTTCTTACAAATTAACAAGCGCATTCGGGAAACTGCAATTCCAGAGTCCTAGTCCGAAGACTTGAACTAACCCCCATGCCTTTCTACTTCCCTACAAAGTCAAAAATATTGGTTTGTAGACAGTTAAGTAACTTGATACTTTGGGAATGGATTAATCCTGATTTTTATCCTTTTCCTCATTGTCCACTGTCTCTCCTTGAGGTTCTTCCTCCTTGTCTTGCAGTTTCTCATAATCCTCTTTTTGGGGTGGTCTTGCCCCTTCTGAGTTTCCTGGAGTACTACGATTTGATCTCTTATCTACTTCATCGTTCTTTTTTCCGGGCGTAGCAAGCAGCTGAGTAGCATCTGAATTTCGGTTAATTGATAACATAGTTTATGGTGTTTGATAAACCTTCATCACCCCAACTACTATTCCATCCCTAAGCTGACTACTATATCCTAAGCTTGATCCAGGCTAAGAAAACGATTGCTATTACTGTAAAATGAAGCGGCATTATTGTTGAATTCTTTCATCTTATTCACTAAAATTTTTATAGCAATGAAGTACATAATCATATTATTAATTGCCATTTTAATCATCCTGGCCTTCGTTCTTGTGCTATTGTTTGGTTCCAAATCAAGTAACAACATTAGCCTGTTCAATTCAAAACTAACTATATGGTATCCGTTAAAAAAAGATGTCATCGATCTTAAGAAAGACATAATAAGCTGGCATCTTCAAAGGCTGAATTTGCTGCGACTGGGAAAGATCAATTCGCTTACGTTAAAATTGAAGTCGGGAGAATGGAAAAAAGTATACTCGAGATCAATGGAAGGCCAATTTGGAGAATTAGTACAAATTCTTAAAACACAAGAAAAGGACTGATGAGGAGTAATTGGAAAGCTCCGCCAGCCCATAGTTTACCAAGAACACGATACGAGATTTAAATACTCATTTTGGTAAATTCAAGCAACAATTTGATGTAGCAGAAAATGCTGTGAGGGGCACATTTCTACTTATTATTATCTAATAACGGTATTTTTTTAGTGCTTGTAATTATGGTCAGGATATTGAAATAAGAATATGCGAATTCATAATTAACCAACTAAAATCAATTATTATGGCAACTCAAACTAAATCTAACACTAAATCCTCAAAATTTAAAAAGCTTTTTGTAGACGAGGTCAAGGATATTTACTGGGCTGAAAAGCATCTAGTGAAAGCACTACCTAAAATGAGCAAAGGAGCTACTTCTACCAAATTGAAAGATGCCATTGATAAACATCTGGAAGAAACCAAAGAACATGTAAACAGGCTCGAAGAAGTTTTTAAGATTCTTGATCTAAAACCGCAAGGTAAGAAATGTGATGCAATGGAAGGTCTTGTAGAAGAAGCCCAAAGTATACTGGAAGACACTGTTTCTGATACAATGGTAAGAGATGCCGGAATTATCATCGCAAGCCAAAAAGTGGAACATTATGAGATTGCTTCCTATGGATCTTTGGTAGCACTTTCAAAGAAAATGGGATTAGCTGATGCGGAAAAAATTCTCGCCCAAACTTTATCTGAGGAGAAAAATACAGATGCAAATCTTACCAAACTTGCTGAATCCGAAATTAATGATAAAGCTGCTTCAGAATAATCACATAAGTTGATGAAATTGAAGTAATCTTCATTCAACTTACATGAGGCTGTCCCATAAGTCCTCTTCATTACGCACATAGAAATCTACCTTCCGGTAGACAGGCAATCTTATCAAATATACACCTAAAGTATATTGAGGTTACCTCGATTCATCCGTAATGACAGAGAAACTTTGACTGTTGAGACAGCCTTTTTTATCGCTTTTTAAACTCTTGTTGTTAATAAAATACTTATAAACCGGTTCGCTTATCTTTTCTAAAAAAGAGTTATAAATCTTCTTAATTTAATATATCGTTCATTGCAGTTAGTATAACAGGTGCACCGTCGGTGACCACGATGGTATGTTCATGTTGAGCCATGAACCCACCTTTATTTCCTACCATTGTCCATCCATCACTTAATGTATCTGCATAAGATGAAGTAGTGGAAATGAACGTCTCAATAGCAACTACTGAATTTTTTTTAAAGCGCCGCTTATCAAACTTGTTTCTATAGTTTAGTAACTCGTCCGGTTGTTCATGAAGGCTTCTTCCAATACCATGTCCTGCCAGGTTTTTAATAACACGGTATCCTCTTTTTCTAGCTTCAGTTTCCATTAAATGTCCTATATCAGCGATCCGTACACCTCCTTTGATATTACTTATGGCTTTTTGCAAAATTTGCTTTGATGCATCAATTAAATTTTGGTGATGGTTAATATCAGCTCCGATTACAAAAGAACCACCGTTGTCGGACCAGAAACCATTCAATTCTGCTGAAACGTCAATATTAATTAAATCTCCTTCTTTTAAAATTTTGTCGGAGGGGATTCCATGACAAAATTCGTTATTCACACTGATGCAGGTCCAACCTGGAAATCCATAAGTGAGAAATGGGGCTGATTTTGCACCCATCTCTGCAAGAATTCGACCTCCAAATTCGTCCAGTTCCTTAGTAGTTATTCCTGGCTGGGCAAAGCTTCGCATTTCCTTTAGGGTGAAAGCCACTGCTTCGCCCGCCTTCTTCATCCCTATTAATTCTGCTTCTTTTGTGATAGACATATAGTGTTATTTTTTGTCAGTAATTATTCTTTCTCACATTAGTAACCTGAGTTCGATTATTCTCGCTTTGTCAAAACACTTTTAGAAAGTGAGATTCTATATTAATCCCATTCAGGCTATTAGAAGTTACCGAAAATCAGTAGCGATATTAACCTGAATTTCAAAAGAATGGTTTCAGCACAGGGCAAGTGCCAATGAACTATTCAATTCGACTATAGCATTACGTCAGGGGACATTAGATTTTTTGTTCCACTAAAGTACTGAAATGCTTTTAAGTTTAAATCATAAAAAATTCAGTAGAACCATTCTTCCGGATCTTCAGCATGCAATTGAACAGGGACTAAAACTGCTCATTATTAAGTATGGATTATCGATTTCTTTCAGGCTCAAATCTACTCGAAAACGATTGCATACAAAATTAAATTGCGTAGCAACCTTGTTTTATAATAGACTTAACTTTAGAAATAATAATATCAGCGTATACAATCCGTAAAATCTGATATATCAACATTATATTCTGTCAAACAATTTCATAACTTAAACTTTCAGTAAATGATGATAAAACGTTACCAAAGTTTATTCATAATCCTACTATGCTTACTTGCGATTGTTTCAAATGCGCAGGATAGCTCAGTAAGTGGAACAGTAGTAGATGGTGATGGACTGCCGATCCCGGGAGTTACCATTATTGTAAAAGGATCGGTCTCCGGAACGACTACGGATCTGGATGGAAAATACTCCATTGCAGCTCCTTCATCAGCGACTTTAGTGTTTTCTTTCATTGGTTATGAACCTGTAGAAATGCAGGTTAGCAACCAAAGCATAATCAATGTGACACTTAATGAAAGTACACAAGCATTGGATGAAGTGGTGGTCGTGGGATATGGAACGCAGGAAAAAGTAAACCTGACAGGAGCAGTGGGCGTTGCCACTTCTGAGCGTCTCCAGAACCGTCCTGTGGCTAATGCGGCCGAAGGGCTACAGGGTGTAATTCCCAATCTCAATATAACGCCTAGAAATGGTGATCCCTCCAAAAGCCCAGAATTCAATATCAGAGGGTATGAATCTATTAATGGTGGCGCACCATTAATCCTGGTAGATAATGTACCGATGAACTTAAACCAGATCAATCCAAATGATATTGAAAGTGTATCAGTGCTAAAGGATGCTGCTGCATCTGCAATATACGGTTCCAGAGCTGCCTTTGGAGTGGTATTGGTCACCACCAAAAAAGGGAAAAAAGGTAAAATATCCGTTTCCTTAAACAGTCAGTTTTCATTGGCTAAGCCCATTCTTAATATAGACCCCATTACGGACCCACATGAATTTGTAAACGTCTGGAATATCGCCAATCTGCGGACTAATGGAGTACCACGATTTGATGATGACATGGTCGAGGGCACAAAGAAATGGTCTGAAAATCCAACTTTGGAAAATGCCTGGGGAGTGCGGAACAAAGAACTGCGGTTTTATGGGTATAACAACTATCAGGACGATTTGCTGACAGATTTTGCCCCTACCCAGCAGTATGATCTGTCTATTTCCGGGGGATCCGAAAACGCGAATTACTTCGTTTCATTTGGTCATCTGAACAAAGACGGCTACTTAAATTCTGACAGAAATGAGAATTTCAAACGGTACAATGCCTTGATGAAGGGAGAGTTTAAAGTAACAAAATGGCTGACACTGGAAGAAAAAATTGTAGTAAACACCCAGCGGAGTGACAAACCCTATTTTTACAATTGGGATGTAAACATCAACTCCTTTGCCAGGGTAAGCCCTATCCAACCCATTCAATTTCCTGATCTTCCTTTTTATATTGAGCAAGGGGACAGACCTGTTTATGAGCGGTTTATTGGCAAATATTTCGACGGCACCAATTTCTGGCCTTATTTAAATGATGGAGGGCGCTCCACCTGGTCCACAAATGACATCTGGTTGACCCAGGGGGTTGTATTGACCCCGGTAAAGGGGCTTAGAATCCAAAGTAATTTCTCTTACAATTTCTTCTACCGCACAGAGCAGAACGTGGCCAGTAAAGTAGAGGTACTCAGCACCAGCTTGGGTGACCCGGACGGAATCATATCCAATGGATTCAGCGGAAATGATTTTATTGAAGAAAAGAACCGCTTTAACCAGTATTATGTATTTAATGCATTTGCTGATTATAAATTTGACCTTCCTGAAAAGCATGTGCTCACTACCATGGTCGGCTTCAACCAAGAGTGGGGACAAAACAAGCTTGTATCAGCCAAAAACAATACGTTGGTGACCCCGCTGATCCAGGATCTTAAAGGGACCATTGGAAATCAGACAGCCAATGGGGAAAGCAATCATAATGCACTGCGGGGAGTATTTTATCGGGTCAATTATATTTTTGACGAGCGATATTTGATTGAAACAAACGGTCGATATGATGGTACTTCAAGATTCCCGAAGGCCGACCGCTTTGGCTTCTTCCCATCAGTATCCTTGGGATGGCGTATATCCAACGAAGAATTCATGGCATCGGCTTCTGGCTGGTTAGATGAATTAAAGATACGTGCATCGTATGGTGAACTGGGAAATCAAACCATTCTAGACAATGATGGGAATCCTATTTGGTACCCTTATGTGGCTACACTCGGGATCGGTCAGTCCCCTTACATGATGACTGCAAACAACAGGACACCTTATGTATCTCCTGCAGGCCTGGTGAGCCCCACGCTGACCTGGGAGACGGTAGCTTCTAAAAATATTGGATTGGATTTTACGCTTCTTCAGGGGAAATTAAATACATCTTTTGACCTCTACAGTAGAGAAACCAAAGACATGCTGATGAAGGTCACCTATCCTTCTATACTGGGAACAGATGCCCCCCAGTCAAATGCTGCTGACCTCAGAACAACAGGCTGGGAACTGGCAGTGACATGGAGAGATAGATTAAAAAGTGGGCTTACCTATGATGTCACCCTTGCCCTCGCCAACTCGTCGGCAGAGATCACCAAATTTGAAAACCCGGCCGGAGATATATCCACCAAATCTTCCGGGGAATTATCAAGTCACTATGTGGGACAAAAATTAGGCGAAATCTGGGGCTATGAAACAGTCGGTATATTCCAGACAGCAGACGAAGTGGCCAGTGCTCCCGATCAGACTGCCCTGGGATCCAACTGGAGGCCAGGTGATATACGATATGCCGATCTTAACGGGGACGGGAAGATCAGTCCCGGAAGTAACACGTTGGCAGACCCTGGAGATAAAAGAATAATCGGTAACACAACACCTAAACTGAGCTTTGGAATCAACAATAATCTTCAATGGAAAAACTTTACCCTAAATATGTTTTTCCAAGGTATTTGGAAGCGGGATCATTGGCCTTCATCAGGTAATTGGACGTGGTTCTTTCCTTTTAATTCTGGTTATGCAGAGAATTATTTCATCACTGAATCTTGGTCAGAAGACAACCGGGATGCCTATTTTCCAGCTCCCCATATATCCACGAATGATAAAAAGAATATCCAAACACAAACCAGATTTTTACAGAATGCGGGATATATCCGCTTGAAGAATCTGGCTCTGGGATATAATCTTCCTAACAAATGGATGGACAAAATCGGTCTCCAGACAGCCAACATTTACCTATCAGGAGCCAATCTCTGGGAGTATTCTCCGATCAGAAAACCGCTCGATCCAGAATCAATTTACGGAGGGGCCATCGAATACCCTCTCCAGCGGATATATACAGTAGGATTTAATGTGACCTTTTAACTCTAAAGACTTCAATTATTATGAATAAATTATCATATATACTAATTCCAATCTTAGGGATGATTATACTGGGAGCATGTAATGATGAATTCCTGGAACGATACCCGACAGACGAAATTAGTGCAGAAACCTTCTGGAAAACTGAAAATGACCTGCTTACCTACAATAATAACTTCTATCACATGTCCCAAAATGATGTGGATATTCCTATCATGCTCGGGCACCACAATTCAGCATTTGATGGATTAATAGCCAGCTATCTGAATGTGGATGGATTTTCTGATAATCTTGCACCTAATCATGGAAGGCACCAGTTTTTCCAACAGGTACGGGCAGGGAAACAAATCGTCCCTACTGAATCAAAAGGAAAAGATAAGCAATGGTATGGTTACCGCGGATGGAACTTTGTGAGATCAATCAATATTGGTCTTGAGAATTACCCAAAGGCAAATATCCCAGAGGAAACCCGAAATAAATATATCGCAGAAGCAAGGCTTTTTAGGGGCTGGTTTTATCACCATATCGTAAAGATGTTTGGTGATGCCCCATGGGTAGAGAAGGAACTGAACATTGACTCCGAAGAGCTCTATGCTCCACGGACACCGCGTGAAGAAGTCATGGATAATGTACTTGCAGATCTAAATTTTGCCATAGAGTGGATTCCTGAAGATTGGGAAGATGGGAATAATCCTGGCCGGCTAAACCGATGGGCTGCATTACTTATCAAATCAAGGATTTGCTTATTTGAAGGAACCTGGAGAAAATATCATGGTGGATCTAACCCGGAGATGTGGCTAAACGAAGCTGCCGATGCAGCTAAGGAAGTAATGGAATCAGGTCAATACTCCTTATATGATACAGGCAACCCGGAGCAGGATTATAATGCCTTCCACCGCATATTGGACTTGTCCGGAAATCCCGAGGTGATGGTTTGGAGACGTTACCAATTGGGTATACTGACCAATCATATTCAAAATTATTATTCCTATACGGGAGGCGCCACCCGAAGTTTTGTAGAAGATTATCTATGCAAAGACGGACTACCAATTACCCTGTCGGATCAATACAAAGGTGACAATACCATTGAAGATGTCTTTGTGAACAGGGATCCCCGGTTACGCCAGACCATACTTCATCCCGAAGATAGTGACATCTATAAATACCATGTCGCTGATGGACTGAAATACCCAAGAATTCAGGGTCAACCGGGAGGAAGGACTTCTTCTACAGGATATCACGTAATTAAGCATTACAATGCGGATGATATGATTGGAAAAGCATATGCAACAGGAGAAACTCCTGCAATTATTCTGCGATATGCAGAGGTATTGCTCAATTATGCAGAGGCCAAAGCCGAACTGGGAACTATCAGTCAAGGTGACTTGGATAGGAGCATTAACCTTCTCCGGGACCGGGTGGATATGCCACACCTGAGCATGAACCCTCCCATGGATCCACACTATGCCAATGATGGAATATCGCCGCTACTAGTAGAAATCAGGAGAGAAAGAAGAATTGAACTGTTTGGTGAGGGCTTTCGCTATGACGATCTCAGACGATGGAAACAAGGCAAAAAATTGGAAAAACCAGACATGGGCATCCAATGGAATCAGGCTGCAATGGAAAGATACGAAGGAGCTATTGTTCAAACTAGTGTAGATCCTGAAAACGGGAAAACCTACATTGACGTTTATAAAGGAACGGATTTTGGAAATCCAGTTTTCAATGAAAACAGAGATTACCTGTGGCCAATTCCTTTAAGTGATCTTGCCCAAAACCCAAAGCTGGGACAAAATCCTGGATGGAAATAAACAGCTGAATTGAAAAAAGCCGAATCAGTAGATTCGGCTTTTATTTTTTACTTTTCGAAGTAAGATTACTAATTTCTTGTCAACAGTGGAATTTATCCTACTATAGATTAAACTTAAGTCCTGCTGCTATTACCAGCCTGTCAAAATCACTGATTATATATTTGATCTCGCCAAAAGGCAGGAAACTCTTACCGATCTCAAAATTGGCCCCAACACCAAGGTTTAGCCCAATTCTACCTTCACTCGTCGAAACATCAGAAGCTCCACCGACCGAAGATAAATCTACTTTGGCTTTGTAGTTTGTAAAATTTAAACCACCCAGACCATAGAACAAGATGTTATTTTCATCAATCAGGGCGTAATTCAAATTGCCGTTCAGTTCAAATGCTGAGGTGCTTACCAATCCATCATCTTTTGGAAAATAAAAAGAAAAGCTCGGCGAAATCACCATTTTGTCTGCAATTGGAAACTCAGCAATAGCTCCCAGTCCCACTGTATTGATGTCTGTTCCATAAATTAGCTGGCCACCTACACGATTAGTATCCTGTGCGAATACCTGACCAACTCCAGCTAGTAAAAATAATGCAAAAACGATTGTTAATTTTCTCATTGTAAATTTTGTTTGAAGATATGTTTGTAAAAAGAAATTAAAATATAAAGTTAGTTATTTTACCTGAATATTCACTTAGTTGCCTATAAAGTAAGTTTAATCCGAAATATGCATTAGCCTGTCCGAAGGATTTCGGGAGGACATGCTATTACAATTCCTAATATACAATCCGGGTTTAATGGTCATATTATTTCTTTTTCCAAAGCTAAGAAATGAGTAGTAGTCTGGGACAAATCAACAAGTGGAATTACAGAAATCTGACACTGATATTCCTCACCATTTTTTCGGTAATTAATAATGGACTCTGAAAACCTACTACCTATTGCCAACATCTTTCTGATCCTGATTTTCGAGTATTCAGAAGTATTGGGGCCTTGTAGAAACGAAGGCTTTTTGCCAATGGCTGCTTCCAGCGGGTATCCGGTCATGGTATGGAATCCTTCACTTACCCAAAGGATTCGCTGATCCAGATTTGTTAAGACCAACGCCTGGTAACCTCCAGACAATTCTTTTGTCAGATCTGTCTGCCAATCATTCTCTTCCGAAAATTTCATCAGTGTGGCTAGCTCTTTGGCTTTTGAACTCCCCATCGTGTGGATGGGGTTTGAAATATCCCAGCTCATTAATGGACCACGGGATGGTAGCGTATTTCTGTTCCTGTTCATAATAGTTTTCCCGGAATTAAGTTGGCCTCTTTATGTTTTAGCACACTCAAAAGAGCAACAAGAAAAGCGCGGAAATGTTAGAAAAAAAAGCAAAGCATCTATACTATATAACATTATAAACAAAATATAATCACCTGATATCAAGTGAATTAACCAAATAATTTAATTAAAACATGGCTCATAGATATTTCCTTCACGACAGCCCACAATCAACCTAAATACCGGTCAACTTTTCAAGATTGGATGCCTTCAATGGCTTTACTAAGTAAGAACAAATCTGTTTGTATTGAGCTGCTTTCGCCTGATCAGAAGGATCCACGGAAGAAGTAATAATGTGGACTTGTATGTCCAAGTTAGGCGTTTCTGATGAGATTGCCTCCATAAATTCCCAACCGTTCATAATTGGCATATTCAAGTCCAAAAAAATAAGAAATGAATGGTTTGAGTTAGTTTTTAAATGCTCTAGTGCTTTTTTTCCATCCTCGAAAATGAAAATAGGTGTATCATCAAACTTTTTAGCGACTATTTTAGAATTGACGAAGTTAATTACCGGGTCATCATCAATTAATAAGATTTGTTGGATCATCTCCTTTAACAGCCTCCGTTTTGTGTATTATTTCGAAAATAACTTTATCTAACTCCTCTGCTGAAACTGAAATCATATCAAAAATTTCTTCCAACGTTTTTCCACCCCCATCATGCTCTTTCACAAGATAGATTAAACTCATAATTCTGGAAAGTGGTGCCCTGATTACATGCGATTGAATCCAGGCAATTTCCTTCAAATGCTTGTTCTGTTGCTTTATCCTTTCCAATTGTTGTCTAGACGCAGTCACGTCCAATACTGAACCAACTGATCTCATTGGCCTTCCCTTCTTATCCCGAAGTATAAAGCATCTATCCACAAAATAAGCTTCGGAACCATCCTCTTTGATCATCTTATACTCCATTGACCAAAATGTTTCTTCTTTGTTCTGTAAAGCGTTCTGAATAGAGGGCCAGACCTTTTCCAAATCTTTGGGGTGCATTTTCCTGAACCAAGAACTTTCTTTGGAAAAAGATTCGCTAGTCTGGTAATTTATGGATTTATCATAGCCTTTACTTCGATTAATTTCCTGAGTCTGATGGTCCACTTCCCAGATCATTTCATTGCTTGCCTTGATTGCAAGTTGAAATCTTTCATTGCTAATCGCCAGCTGAAGCTCATATTCTTTTCTTTCTGTAATATCCTGAATAGTTCCTTCCAACCGAATAGGTTTGTGCTCATCATCTGTTACAAGCCGGATTTCCTGACGTACCCATTTCACTTCATTGGTAGCTGTCAGAATCCTGTGCTCAAAGCTTTGAACCTTTCCTGGCTCGAGGCTTTCCAATGGATCACTTTCTATCAAATTTTTATCATCAATGTGGAACGTATTGATGACATTCTCCATTGTCGGAGTGAAATTTTCGGGCGTATAACCATGAATAGCATATGCTTCCTCACTCCATTCAGTCACATCTTTATCAAATTCGCGGACCCAATAACCAAGTTTGGCAATTTTTTGTGCAGTCTTCAACCGTTCATTCACATAACTTAATTCTAACTCAGCTACTTTTTGTTCGGTAATATCCTTTGCTGCCGCAATAATAATTTTAGACTCTGGAATTGCAGCTCCCCGCCATACAAGCCACTTTACCTGACCACTTTTGGTTAATAATCTAGCTTCGAATGATATAGAAGGTTTACCTTTAACTACATTATTGAACCGCTCTTGGGCTTCAGGTTCATCGTCTTTATGGATAAAATGAAAAAGATGCCTGTTCATTAGTTCATCTCTATCATAACCTAGCAGGTTTTCCAAGGCCACATTTATCTTCTTTAGATATCCATCAAATCCCAAAAGACAATGTGGGTCCGGTGAGATATTAAAAAAATTTTGGTGTTGTTCTTCAGTCATCTTCTGCTTCAGCACTGCACCCATCTGAAGCCCAATTTCACTCAGTAATTTCAACTGTTCCGAAAGTTCATTCTTCTTACTGGATGAGAAGCAAATCAAGCAGCCTAAAAACTCTTCATTATATCTAAAAGGAATACCGATCGCGGTATTTATATCGGCTAACGCTACTAAATTAGAGCGGAGAAAATATGTATTTTCTTTAAGATTTTCCCAAACGCAAGTGCCTTGCATTTGCCAAATGTAACCAGGAAAACCTTTGCCTTTCTCAAAATTATCCACAAGCGGAAAATTTTGATATCCTGCCGCAAAACGCTTATCAATATATGATTTGGCGATCAGATCCAACCTAGACTTATCTTCAGAAATCAGCCAAACCTCCCCAATATCAATATTGGACAACTTAATTAATTTCTTCAAAGCCTTTTCCAAACATGATGCAAGAGAACCCGGCTGACTTATAATCCTGGTCAAAGAGGCCAATAATTGCTCGCCCAATCGTTTCTCAACTTCGGCAGTTACCTCCCGTGTGTTGGCTACTATTCCACCTATGGCTGGGTCAAAAAGGTGATTGGTGAGATCCGTTTGGATCCATCGCCAGTTTTCATAAACATCCCTAAAACGATACGGTTCTATGGATACCCGATCCTGCGAGATGACTTGTTCCAAAGATCTTTTGAGACGTGCCACATCTTCTTTATAAATAAATTCAAAAACATTTTTACCCATAAACTCCTGCGGACGGATCCCAAGAACCTTAGTAGATGTAGGGGCTACATATTTATAATTCCCTTCTAGATCGATAATAGCAATAAGATCACTCCCATTCTGAACAAGTGAGCGGAACCTGGCTTCATTGTCAACAAGTTTCTGATGAGCTTGAGACTCCTTTATTACATGTCCAAGATTTGAAGTGAGGGATCTTAATAGTTGAAATTCATTCTCCCTCCATTTTCGCTGACTTTTGCAATCATCCATCCGAATGAATCCTGAAAAGTCATAATTAATCATTACTGGGAGTACAAGAATAGTCTGAACATGTTGCTCTTCCAATAATTTTTTGGCCAGAGAAGATGGTAATTCAGAAACTACAGCCTCAAAAGGCTCTCCTCTCTGCAAATAATCCATAAAAAGAGGAAACTCCGAAAATGGGATATTCTGGAAATCGGGATTATCTACTGGAACTTCCTGCGAATTTCTTGTCCATTCCAGTCTCTGAGAAGTAGTGTGTTTCAAAAAGTCGTTCTGGTAAAAATAAATTTGATGAACATCCAAAAACTCACCTACAATCTGAAAACATTGAACCAGCGCTTTTGACCAATCATCCGACTTTAAAAGTATCTCATGAAGCACTCCGATGGTTATTAGAAATTGACTTTTTTCTTCAATATCTTCTTCTTGCTGATACCGCTCTGTAAGGTCCACAGCTGTCACTATTTCTGCTTTTTTCCCCTCGAAATCAATCAGGTTGCTCTTGATCTGAACATGAATTACACTTCCATCTTTCTTCTTATGCCGATATAAACTTTCCTTATAAATTTCCTTTCGCTTCCGTGCTATTTTAATAGCCGCTTCCAATTGTGGGACATCCTCCGATGGCCTGATATCCTTAATCGTCATCTTCAAAAATTCATCTTCCGTATAGCCATAATGACGGGTCGCCTCTTTGTTAACAGCAAGAAATTTATAACTCTCCAAATCAAAGACCCACATTGGTAATGGAGCAAGATCAAAAATCATGTTGAAGGAATCAGAGTCTCTATAAAAGGTGTTAACGGCGGACATTTTACCGGAATTTGTATTTTGGAATGGCGTTCAACAAATATAACAATTCATGTTAGCTAGAGTAAATAAATTATATAAACGAGAGATTCTCTCTCTTTACTCAAACTTTTGCTTAAAAATTTCCTACAAAGTAGAAAATATTGATAAAACCAGAAAAGGCTGGCGAGATACTAATTCTCGCTCCAAAAAAAAATGTGAAATAAGGGCTGAAAAGTGGGCATAGCCCTGCCTTCATGGAAAAATAAGCAGCATATCCTGTATCAAATGCGTAGCCCTGAAAGCTAAACCCTAACCATCATACACCATTTTATGGAGTCTGAGTGCTACGAGGCGAATACACTGCCGCAATCTGTGGATTAAATTTAGCCTCAACCCGAAATATTGAGCTTTATCCAGCCTTCCCGATGCAACGAGTTTCAATTTAGCATCCCAAAACGTGAGTTATATTCCCCAATAAGGTATGTAAAGAATTTTGCGAAAATCATAAATGTGCTTATAGGCTGCGATAACCCACTATTTGACTGGCATAATCATTGGCTATCTTCCAAGGAGAAATAGATTTTTAACCAAATAAAAACCAAAAATCATGAGTTCATTATTATACATTATAGCTGTAATATTATTAATCGGCTGGCTTATTGGCGTGTTTGTATACAGTGTTACAGGGCTGATTCATATCTTACTAGTACTTGCTGTAGTAGCTGTTATTTTTAGGTTGATCGGCGGTAGGTAGAACTGTACCTTATAGTTATGGCCTTTGGACCTCCCTCCTCGTGCTTCGTAGTTGACTTGTAGCTTAAAAAAACCGAGCCTCACAGCCCGGTTTTATTGTTGGTTTAGTATTTCAAAATTATCTTTCTAAACTGATGTATTTCAGAAATTCATTTCGAGTTTGCTCGTCTTTTTCAAACTTACCTGAATAAAACGATGTGAGGGTCGAACTTGTTGTGTCTTTCACTCCTCTTGAACTCACACACATGTGATCTGCATCCATGATCACCGCTACATCGTCAGTGCCCAAGGCCTCTACCAATTCATTCCCGATCTGCATTGTCAGCCTTTCCTGGACTTGTGGGCGCTGCGAAAAATACTGCACTATCCGGTTGATCTTGGACAATCCTATCACACTACCATTGGAAATGTAGGCTACATGGGCCTTCCCGTGGATCGGCACAAAATGATGTTCACAATGGGAAAAGAAGGTGATGTTCTTCTCCACGAGCATTTCATTGTACTTGTATTTATTTTCAAAAAGCTTTGCTACGGGCTTATTCAATGGGTTCAATCCGCTGAATACCTCTTTCACATACATCTTTGCTACACGATGTGGAGTTCCTTTAAGGCTATCATCCGTCAGGTCCAGCCCCATGATGTGCATGATTTCTCTGAAGTGCTTCTCGATAAGTTCCACTTTCAGATCATCATCCATTTCAAAAGCATCCTCTCGAAGCGGTGTTTCCAGGGAAGTACCTACATGCTCATCACCAATGTCATCTGCAGACGCCCTGGCAATTTTAATCCCCATCGTATTCAACAAAGTTTCTTTCTGTTTCATAAAGTCGAATCTTTAACTCGAATTTTCGATCAATTTTTTCCCTTAAAATATTCCAAATAACCACTGCAATGTTTTCAGCGGT
>Ga0307414_10000099_pt1 | contig 63954 bp, 89 predicted proteins | sample DK1Ometagenome_FD_203804 | JGI IMG/M metagenome (GOLD analysis project Ga0307414, IMG submission 203804) | Maize rhizosphere microbial communities from greenhouse at UC Davis, California, United States - DK15-O-3 | ecosystem: Host-associated > Plants > Roots > Rhizosphere > Soil | place: USA...
ACACGGGTGTCGAGACTGTGGCATCCGGCAACTTCGATGTCGCCCTCACCGCTGACAGCACGACGCTGCACACGGTCGAGGTCATTCTGGACCGGGACCGGCAGAAGTGCTACATCATGTTCCCGGACGGTGACCTCGTCGAGTTCAGCGATTCTCGCTTCGCTCTGGCCGGGACCTTCGTCTACGTCGAGACGTTCAAGTCGGCGGGCTCCTTGTCGTCGAAGACCAACGCGCTCATCAAGGAGTGGTGGGCCGACTCCCGCGCCATTGAGAACATCGCTGAGATCCGGGGTCGGGCTCGCACTCCGTGGATCGCACCCACCCCGCCGTTCAGCAACAGTTGGGTGGACGAGGGCACCAACCAAGTCCTTCAGTACCGCCGTCAGGGCGACAAGGTGAAGATCCGAGGCGTCATCAAGAACGGTGTCATCGGCGCGACTGTGTTCACCCTCCCTGCCGCCACGGCGCTCGACCGGGGCTTCCGTCCCAAGGGGAATCGTCAGTTCCCTGCGGCTGCGAACTCCGCGTACGCGGGGGTGCTGATCCAGACCAACGGGTCGGTGACCACGGTCAACGGGTCCAACACGTGGTTCTCCATCGAAGTCGAGTTCGAGATCACCTGAGGTATTGTGTGACGTAACACACTAGGGTTTCTGGAAACGAAGGAGCACCACCATGGGCGTCCTCACACTCGCGGGCAAACCGATTGACTGGACCAAGCCTCCCGAGACGACGGCGAGGGTCATGTGGTCACAGCGCGCCACCAACGGTGAACCCGTCACTGGTTCTCTGCGCACCATCGCGCACCTCGACCACCTCTCGATCCTCGCGATGGCGAAGTACCGGGTCGGTATCTCCGTCATCCAGCCCCCGTACAACACGGGCGTGAAGGCCAGCGCGGGCACCCACGACTTCGACGCTTGCAGCGACGTGAAGATCACGGGCGTGCCGTGGGAGGAGCAGCAGCGGTTCTTCCGGGCCAACGGTTTCGCGGCCTACTACCGCAGGCCCCCGGCGTTCGGCGAGCACATCCATGGCTTCACCCTGCCCCCGCGATCGGGCGGCTCGGTGGTCGATGACTTCGCTGAGGCGGGGTTCAAGGTCGGCAAGTACGTGGACGGCGGCTTCAGCCTGTTCGGCAAGAGGGTTGCCTCGGCGCAGATCGAGGACTACTACTGGCACCGCACGGCGTTGGCAGGCCACGAGCACGACCCGTCGTGGTTCCCGCCCAACATCGCGGCCACGATCTTCAACCTCAACGCTTACATCAAGCGCCAGTTGCCCAAGAAGCAGCCGACGCTGTCGGTGGCCTTGATCAACATCCCGGCGAAGATCGGTGCCGCCAAGATCAAGGAGTGTTGGGAGAAGGCTGCGGCACGAGGTGCCGTGCTTGGGGTCAACGAGTCCTTCCACGTCCAGCAGCGGGCCATCTACAAGGCTCTCGCGAAGGAGCACGGATATGACACGTTCGGGCTGGACCGCACGCCCAACCCGGTGTTCTGGCGCAGGTCTCGGCTCACCTTCGCCCACGGTCGGGTGCACCTGATCCACGAGGCCAACACCACGGCGGCGAACGCCAAGAAGTGGCCCGGCTTCTACGACGAGCGCTCCATCACCGAGGTCATCCTCAAACTCCACTCGGGCAAGCAGGTTGCTGTGCTCAACACGCACTTCGTCTATGGTGCCAAGGTCATCGACCAGCGGTGGCTGCGTCAGGCGCGGCGTGAGTCCAAGGCGCTGCTGCGTGAATTGGTTCGCGAGAATCAGGCCAAGGGCCGGATCGTCATCGCGATGGGTGACACCAACATGGTCGAACCCTTCGCAATGCCACGGGGCTTCAAGTGGCTGCGCGGCAGGGGCATCGACAAGATGGGGTCCAACCGGGACGGGGATGCTTCCCTGTTCACCGCGCCCACTGACCACAAGCACGGCGTCCGAGCCCGCATCCGGCTCTGACGTTTCCAGAAACCGACAAGGAAAGGCACTACACCATGAACACGACTGTCACCAGTCAAGCCAACCCGTTGGCCTACATGAAGGCCATCGCCACCCTCGTGGGCACCATCGCCACGGCTCTCCTCGGCGTCTACACCGCCGATACCGAGGTTGGCAAGGTGCTGACGATCCTCGCGATCATCGCCACAGCCGTCGCCACGTGGGCTCTCCCCAACGCGGATGTCGTGACCAGCGACGTGCCTGTCGTCGAGGAGGTCGACGAGGAGGACGACGAGTCCTACGAGGGTCTGGGCGGGCAGGCGTACCCGGACGAGCCCCTGTGGGGCAGCGAGGGTGAGTCCGGAAGTCCCGACCGACACTGAGTCCGGTAGACTCAGCCCAACAACGAGAGGGTTTCTGAGATGACGTGTGCGTGGGAACCGGACTTCACCTGTCACCAAGACAAGTGGGATACCTACGACCCCGACGTGCAGGAGCGTTCGCTCATGCTTGCCACGTCGTCGCTGTTGACCCTCACGTACGGTCGGGTGGGCACGTGCCCCATCACCATCCGACCGTGTCCCCGGAAGTCCCGTTGCGGATGTGGCTGGAACCCCCACATCCGTGACGGGCTCTGGTACAACGACTGTTCGCACCGTGACCGCTGGTGTGGCCCGCTCAGCGAGATCGACATCCCCGGTCCTGTGGGCTACATCGAGTCGATGGTCATCGACGGCGTGAACGTCGACCTGTGGGACGGCGACTGGCGACTCGACAACGGTCACCTTCTGGTGTGGCAGGGCGAAGGCCCCTCGCCCGTACCCGAGACGCAGAACCTCAGCAAGCCCGACACTGAGCCTGGTACGTGGTCGATCACCTACTCCAAGTCGCACGCCGTGAGTGCGGACGGTCGCATCGCGGTGGCCCTGCTCGCGCTTCAGTTCGCAGAGGGCTGCAAGCCGAAGGGCAAGTGCTCGCTTCCTCGCGGTGTGCGTACCGTCAACCGCAACGGTGTGTCGTTCACCATCGAGGCTGGGCTGTGGCCTAACGGTCTGACCGAGATCGACGAGGTCGACCAGTTCATCTTGAAGTGGGCACCGGCTGGATCGCCCACTCGCAACGCTGTCGTATTCGATCCTCGCGCCAGTGCCCCTCGTCGCACTGGTGGCGGAGTACCGGGAAGGGTTGGATCGCTCTGATGCCGAATGAGCCACAGACACTCGGAGAGGTGGTTCGTCGAGTCGACGCAATCGAGCGTCGGCAGGAACGGAACCCGGAGATCTATCTGAGCAAGGAGGTGTATCTGGCCGACCGTCGTGCGGACGCCGCTCACTGGAGCGAGCACGATAAGGACCACGCCACGATCACCTTTGAACGAAACGCAGACGCCGCGTTCCGGCGTCAGGTGCTTCTCTGGGGCGCTGGGCTCACGATCACCACTTTGGTGACTGTGGCGCTCTACGTGGCGTCAATCCTTGGGAGGATCTGAGATGCACAGGATGCCAGTACCGTCGAACAAGGTCGTCCGCATCGCGTGGTACGTCGCAGGAGCGGTTGCTGTTCTGGTGATCGCATGGATGGTCTGGGCTCTGTTTCAGTTGAGCACTGGCTACAAGCACTTGGACGAGGAGTCCACTGCTCGTGGCGAGACGCTGGATCAGGTGGTCGAGACGACCAAGGCGCAGAGCAAGGCGTTGGCGAAGGCGAACCGGCGTCTCGAACGCAACGATCTCCAGCCGGTACAGGAGCCCCCGGTCGACCCCGAGATCATCGAGGGTCCACCCGGTGCTACTGGCGCGACTGGGGACACGGGACCCGAAGGCGCTGTGGGAGCGACCGGACCTGAGGGGCCTCGCGGTCTGCGAGGACTACGCGGCCTGCCTGGAGAGTCCATCATTGGTCCGATCGGTCCTGAGGGGCCAGTCGGTCCCGAAGGCCCAGAAGGCGACACAGGGTCGAAGGGCGACAAGGGCGATAAGGGCGACAAGGGCGACACCGGGGCTGCGGGTCCGCAGGGTCCGGCTGGACCGGCTGGACCTATCGGACCCATCGGCCCCGCTGGTATGGCATGCCCCGAGGGCTACACCCCCGGTGAGGTCACTGTGCTGGCTCCCGGTGAGTCTCCCGGCACCCCGCTTCAGCAGAACATCTGGGCCTGTGTGAAGGATGCGGCATGAGCGAGACGCCCATCGGTTCGGACGAGTTTCCAGAAACCGGCGCTGACGACCTGACCCTGACCTTGATTCTCCTCACCGGCTGCATCGGTGAGGCGCTGACGGACATGTGCTCCTACAGCCTGACCATCGGCGAGACCTACGTCCCGTTCAACCCGGACGAGGACGAGGAGGACTCCGCGGCATGCGAGGAGAACCCGTGTTCGCAGATGTGGGTGCGAGTCTCCTCCATCCAGCCGCGCACTGTCGACTCGTTCGGCGGTGATGGGTGCTCGATGACCCTGCGCCTTGATCTCGAAGTTGGCGTAGTGCGGTGCTTCCCGATCATGGAGGAGGGTGAGGCCCCGACTGCGACTCAGGTGTTGGAGGCCCACGCTCAGTCGATGCAGGACATGTCGGCTGTCATGTGTGCTGCTCTGTCGTGCGAGGCCATCGAGGACCGCGCTGATGGGCTGGAGATCGGCACGTGGTCGCCGATGGGTCCGACCGGCGGGGAGTACGGCGGCATCTGGACCTTCACGCTGGAGATCTGATGCCTCTCGTTCGTCGCATTCGTAGACGTGGTGCCAACGTGGTGGTCGAGGCCCACGGCGAGGTGCTGTTCGCTGCCACGGGTGACGTGGGCCGATGGACCAACCGCTTCTCCCAGCGTGTACGGGCATTCACGAGTCAGGAAGCACCGACCAACAAACGTCCCCGATGGGCGCACTACGGCAGGCCGCTGAAGTCCACCATTACGGCGAGCACCACATACCAGCCCGGTCGCATGCGGGTCTATTCGGCTGTCGGCTCCGGTGCACCGCATGCGTGGTACGTCGATCAGGGCACGGGTGTGTTCAACGGCTCGGGGCCGTACCCGGCGAAGATCCTGCCGCCGTGGAACAGGGGCGAGGGCAGCCTGTACGAGCACACGTGGCGTCCGGGTGGTCCCGGCACCCGTCGAGTCACCCGAGTCTGGATCAAGGGCCAGAAGGGGCAGGGCTACTTCGCTGCGGGCCTGAAGCGCGGATTCCAGTCCATGCGGATGCGATCCTTCCAAGTCCCCGGCGAGGGTGGGCCGAAGATCAGCGGTGCCCTCAGCGCCTTGCCCAGTGGCATGGACAACTTCCGAGGCAACACCCCGGCTGACGGAGCGTTCATCGCTGAGTTGGAGACGTGGCGTGCGTGGCGCGATGAGGCGTGGACACAGCACCGCGAACTGGGACGCAATGGAGGACAGCCCCGGAGCCGGTCGAAGACTCCCGCTGGATCGAAGTCGACCACCAAGCCGAACAAGCCCAAGCGCCCGCCCAAGCCGAAGGGTCCGAAGAAGTCCAAGTTGCAGCGAGCCCTCGACGCAGCCAAGGCTGAGATGCGCGCCTACAAGATGCGCCATCCCGGAGATCGAATCGTCGGCTACAACGCCGAGGGGTTCCTCGTGATCTACGGCACCGGGCAGCAGAAGCGGGTGCACTGGTCCATCCGCACCGCCGACCTGTTCATTGACGCCGGAGAGTTCGACGGCTGACAGCGGTTTCCAGAAACCGTGGTACCGTATCACCACTAGGGTTCCGACCAAGAGAAGGAGACTCCCGTGAAGGAGTTCATCAGCGCCATCGAGGATGACGCCGCAGAACAGGAGCGCGAGGACCAGATCGCCGCGCTCATGGCGCAGGGCAAGTCCCGCGAGGACGCGACCGATGAGGTCGACAAGGGGCCGTACGTCGAGTTCTCACTCGACGGTCGTGTCATGAAGGCGTACCGCCCCAATGAGGGTCAGTTGACCTTCCTGCTCGCCAGCCTCGGTCGCGGCCAGTCCAAGGAGAACCGCTTCGCCTCCATCATCAACATCATGCTCGAATCCCTTGACGGTGACGACAAGGACTACTTGGAGGGTCGCCTGCTGAGCCGGGAGAAGGGGAAGAAGATCCACCCCAAGACCATCGAGGGCATCTTCGAGCACCTGACCGCCGAGTGGTTTCGCCCGGCCCTATCCGGTGGCAGTGAGACTGTGCCAGATCGGGGCTGACCACTTCGGGGCCATCTCGGCGCACTACTACCAGATCAACCTGTTGCGCCAAAAGCCCTATCGGTATGCCAGTCTTGTGCTCGCATGGGCCATCGAGAGGGTCGAGCACGGTAAACTCGACGAGTGGCTTGCCGATCTCAATGAACTCTTGGAGTGGCAGGACGCGGATAGTGACGCCGCAATCGAGTTGGAATCCGAGTCGTTCATGAAGATGATGGCAAAGGGGTAGGACGTGCGCCGAGGTACACGAGTAGGGCAGGCGTACGTTGCCATCACCGCCGACGGGTCCGGCATCAACGAGGAGATCGTTGATGCCGTTGACGATGCCGGTAAGGACATCGACGGCAAGGGCAAGGAACACGGCGACAAGTACGGCGAGGGGTTCTCTGAGGGCTTCTTGGACCGTATGCGCAATCGGGTGGCGACTCGACTCGGAGACCGGCTCTCGGCTCGTGCGGCTGCGGCCAAGGCAGGCGATGAGGCTGGTGAGACCTTCGTCGATCGGATGAGCGACAAGGTCAAGTCGATGGGCGACAAGATCAGCAACGAGTTGGGGGATCGGCTCGCGTCCAACTCCGAGGGTGTGCGCCGGGGAGTCAGTCGAGCCTTCGACGATGATTTCATCGACCGTGTCGGTGAGCGCGTCGGCAACCGCTTCGCAGCGTCTCTGATCGACGGCATCGAGTCGAGCCTCGGGGACGAGGAGTCGAACATCGGAAAGTTGCTCGCCAATCTGGTTTCTGGAAACGGCAAGAAGAAGAAGGACGAGGGTGGCATCGGGGACTTCATCGGTCGGATGCTCGGCGCGGGCAGTCGCAACAACGCGCTCAACCTGATCGGTAAGACCATCGGCAACACGATCTCCGGTGTCGAGAAACTGATTGCCCTCGGTAGCAGCCTCGGTGGTGAGGGCGGCGGCATCGGCGCGCTGTTCACCAAGATGGGCGCTGGTGCTCGCGGCCTGCTCGCCTCGTTGCCCGCACTGGCGATTGGGCTCGGTGCCGTCGTAGCAGTCATGTCCGTGCTTGTCAGCATCGCCAGCGCCCTGCTCGGAATCGTCGTCGCGCTGGCCTCGACCATCGCCTCTGCGCTGGTGGGTGCACTCGCTGTGGGTGCTGGGGCGTTCACGGCCCTTGCCGCTGCCGCTGGGCTGGTGACGCTGGCGTTCACGTCCATGACCAATAGCCAGATCAAGGCGCTCTCGTCTGCCTTTCAGCCCTTGAAGGCTGTCGCTACGGGGCTGGGCCAGATCATGATCCGGCAGATGGTCCCCGCGTTCGAGATCTGGTCTCACCAGTTGCAGGTAGCGTTGGCACTGGTCAAGCCTCTGGCTGAGGTGATGGGCGGTGCCTTCGCACGAGCCGGGACCATCCTCACGGCTTCCCTGTCCGGCCCCGGCTTCCAGATGCTCATCGCTTCGCTGACCACCACACTGCCCCGGATCGTGACCAACCTGAGCACCGCGTTCGGTGGGTTCCTCAACGGCATCAGCGGCGTGCTCGCGGCCATCATGCCCTCGGTGCAGCGCTTCTCCGGATACTTGGCTCGGGTGGCTACCGACTTCGCTCGTTGGGCAACGTCGGCTCGTGGACAGAACGCTGTCGTCGACTTCGTGAAGCGTGCGCTCGATGCGCTTGGCTCCCTGTGGGACTTCGTCAAGGCGGTCGGCGGGCTGCTCTCGACCGTGCTGTTCAACCCCCGAGGACAGCGCGCTGGCAACAACATTTTCGAGTCGATGGCTAACGGGGTGCGTCGATTCACCGACTACATCAGTCGGGAGAACCGGCTGGAGAACTGGTTCAAGAAAGCGCGCAAGTTCGCCAAGTTGCTCGGTGACGCCATCATCGGTATCGGCGATGTGCTGGTGGCGCTCAACAACTCGGCAATCATCGACGTTATCTGGGACATCGCGAAGGCCCTCGAAGCGGTGGTCAAGTGGGGCAAGGAGGCGAAGGACGCAATCGACTGGCTTCCTGTCGGCCTCTCCGACGCCATCCCCGGAGCCAGCCTGTTGCAGGACGCCATGAGCAGGATTGCCAGCGACTCGGCATCGACAGCAGACAACCTCGCCCGATGGCAGGTACCGGGAACGCTGACCTCGCAACTCACCAACCTGTCCAACCAGTTCGCCAATCTGCCCGGTGGCGGTGGCGGCAACGGGATCATCGGACCCGTCATCGACCCTGCGGTTGCTGCGGCCAACGCTGCTCTGGCTGGCCTCACCGCGTCAGGCAACACCGCGCTCGACAACACCTTCGAGTCGCATGGCGGCAACATGCCTGACCCGACCAAGGGTGGCAAGAAGGGACCGACGCACTTCGAGGGTGGACTCGCTGAGGGGCAGGAGTGGGTCAACCCCTATCTGGCGTGGGCCGCGCAGATGCTCGACGAGGCGGGGAGGGTGGCCGACGAGATCAGGGCGTCTGCCCGTGAGGCCCGAGCCACCATCGCCAAGGCTCTCGATGACGCGACCACCGCCCTGAGCGATCTGCTCAGTGGCGCGGGTCGGTCGATACTCGATGCCGTCTCCGAGGCAGCCACGTCCACCGACTTCTCGGCCATCGCGACCTCGTTCAACGCACTCATCGAGCAGTTCACGAATTCGGGTGCGCTCGAAGACGCGACAGGGCGGGCGCAGGCAACCATCGACGCGGCGAACGCCACTCGCAACTCGATGATCGCTTCGGCTCAGGCTGCCTACGACGCAGCGGTGCAGGCTGTGGCGTCGGCAAGCAATCCGGCAGAGGCCAAGAAGGCGCTGGAGGCTCTGAAGAAGGCAGACGCCAACCTCGGTCTCGCCACTCAGCGAGGGGCCAAGATCGTCGATGAGGCACAGGCCGCTGCTCAGCAGATGATCAACAACGCCAGTGCCTCGCAGGCCCAGTTGGACTACGCCAACTACGTGCTGTCCGTGCAGGGCACCGTCAACATGGACAACGTCCTCGCCCTCATCAGCGGGGTGGCCGCGCAGAACGTCACGCTGGCCGACTACGCAGAGGCCCGTCGCATCGTTGCCGAGCAACTGACGGCAGCCAACGAGCAACTGGCCGCAGCCATCACCCTGCGTGACAACTACTCGGCGCAGGTCGCGGAGTCGGTCAAGTCGTTCGCTTCTCTGCTCAGCGCTCAGGCGAAGTCCATCGCGGGTGTCGAGCAGGCCCTCACCGCTCGCGACATCACCGACAACTTGCAGGAACGTCTCGCCAAGATCCGGACCTTTCAGGAGAACCTGCGACTGCTGCTGGCGAACGGTCTGTCTGCTGAGGCGTACAAGCAGATCGTCGATGCTGGTGTCGAGGGGGGCTCGGCCTACGCGGCGGCTCTCGTCGCGGGCGGTCAGGGCTCCATCTCCGAGGTCAACTCGCTCATCGCTCAGATCAGCGGGGAGGCGAGCACGCTCGGAGACGCCGCCGCGACTCGCATGTATCAGGCTGGTGTCGACGCAGCGAGGGGTCTCGTCGAAGGCTTGACCAGCCTGTCAGCGGAACTCGAACTGGCGGCGTTCAACCTCGGAAACATGATCGCGCTCGCCATCAAGCAGGCACTCGGCATCGCCAGCCCGAGCCGTGTGCTCATCGCCATGATGGACAACGTCGGTGATGGTGCGGTCGTCGGGCTGGACAACCAGCACGGCAAGGTCGACGCTGCCTCTGCGCGACTCTTTGGCCGGATTGCGGCCAGCCCCGAAGTCGCCGCCTACGACGCAGCCGAGCGGGTACGTGCCGCGCAGAGCGCCACCGGGCAGGACGGTGTTTCTGGAAACGAGTCCGGACCCCAGTGGCTGTGGACCGGCGACATCGTGACCCCCACTGAAGACCCGCACGCTGTTGCGACTGAAGTCCTCAACGAGATTGTCGGAAGGCTCTGACATGGCATACGACGGCTGGTTCCTCTACAACGACGTGGAGGTGGTCAACCTCTCACGCTCGGCGCAACTGGCAGAGGAGTTGGGTATCGAGGCGATGTGGACCGACCCCGACGATGTCGCATGGATTCAGAGCGCCCTCGGTGGCGTTGGCTACAACCTGATCACGAACGCCCCGTGGTACGACGCGGGTGTCCCCGCCTCCTCGGAGTTCGCGGGCGTGGTGATGCTCTCGCTCAGCGGGATCGACGACTCCACCCGTGAGTCCGTCACGGTCGAGTACATCACCGATGGTGGCTCCTCAGGCAAGGCTCGCAACAAGACGCTGCCCTTGGTTGCCAGCGTGGCGCTGATCGCATCTACTCAGAGGGGGGCGAAGTTCGGCAAGGCGTGGCTCGACCGGATGCTGTCCACGGGTGGAGCACGGACCTTCTGCGCCGGGTCGGACCTACGCTACTTCTCCTCCGAGCAGGAGAGCGATCAGCCGGTGCCGGATCAGATGCACCGTCGAGACGTGAGCCTGACTCGCGGCGGCTCGGTCACGCGCAAGTGGTCGAACCACTGCTCGGCGGTGTGGATGGTGACGTTCACGTGGACGGCCAACGATCCTTACGAGTACGGCGACGAGATCGACCAGTTCACCGGGCTGGGAGGGGTCGTGAGCGGCCCCACCGTGGCCTCCAGCGGCTCAGAAACCTTCGTTGAGCAGGAGTGCCCGGTCTACGACTACTCGCCCGTCTACGACCCGCTGTACCCCGCGTTGGTAGCACCGCCCACCGCGCCCGACTTCTACCCCGAGGGTTGGACGCTGATCCCCGGCGTCACCATCGACCGCTTCTGGGTCCGGCTGGAGCCCACCGAGCCCTCGGCTCTCGGGCTGGTGCCGATGCTGACGCTGACCACGGACGAGGAGGCTCGCATGGTGCGGGTCTCGATCTGGTCTCAGGAGTCTGGGCCGGACGTGATCTGCGACCCGCTGTGGTGCGCCATCGTGACCTACCTGCCTCCCGGTGGGGAGTTCATCATCGACGGAGAGCAGCAAGCCTCCTACCTGTGGGACGGGGTCAGCACAACTGTGCGCCGTGCGGACAGCGTCGTGTTCACCACAGGTGCGCGTCCGATGACATGGACACCGTTCAACGATCCTGAAGGTCTGCTGGTTACGCTCGATGTGATCGACGGTTCGAGTGATGGCGGCGGCACCGTGCGGGCTGCCCTTACACTCGTGCCCAAGTCGGACTAGTTTCCAGAAACGATAGAGAGCGAGAAACACCGTGGTCGCGTGGACCAACCTCTTTGCCCTCGATCCTCCGGGCGGGATGCTGAACGGCTATGGACGAGCCCCTGCGGTGTCCTACATCGCTCAGCCGTGGGGCACCTACAATGTCCCGTACTACCTCTCGTCTCCGGGTGTGGTGGACGCGAACGTCGGCGAGCGGGCTCAGTACGCGATCACCATCGGGGCTGACACTGGTATTCCGGGACTGACGTGGTGGGCAGCGCTGGCCTTCGACGCAGCCGATGTCACAGCCGCCGCAGGGCGGTTCATGACGGCCAATGCCTACCTCGCCCCCGCTTCGGCGTTCGCTCCGGGTGTCACCCCGACGATCACGCAGATCAAAACCAACTCGGTGGTGCAGTCCCGGCTCAGTCGCTCCCGCACCACGGCGGGGAACTTGAAGGACCTCGGCACTGTCGGGCTCACCTCGGCTCTCACGGATCCAAACACCAAGTATTGGCTTGCCATCATCCCCGTCTTCGTGGTCGACATGGGAGTCCCGCCAACGGCGGTCAGCGACACCCCTGTGGCACCTGTCGAAGACATCGGTCGAGGCATCTCACTGTGGATGAACAGGACACCAACGGCTCCGAAGATCCTCACGCCCTCGGCGAAGATCACTACGTTCGCTGGCTCGACGGTGAACCTGACGTTCACTCCGCAGGGGCCTGACCGCATCGCGTCCTTCCCCGGAGACGGTGGGCCAAACGACCTCGACGACTTCGCTGGCGTGCAGATCCAGTACGCACCTACCCCGACTGTCGACAACCCGACTCCCGAGTGGTCTGACCTTCTCATCAACAACGCCGATGGCTCCGAGGGCACCGGCTGGTACATCGACGGCACGACAGAGATCCCCATCCCGATGGGGGAGGACCGGACGTGGCTCGGGGCGTTTTCACCATGGTGGCTCAGGGACTTGGAGATTCGCTGTGGGGGTCAGCCGACAACGGATGCGTACAACGCATATCTGCCCTCGGGCAACTGGCAGGTCCGGATGCGTACGTTCGACTACGGGCACCCCTTCCCCAACAGCACCGGAGTCAACCCGTGGCTGGGGGCGTACCAGATTCCCCCGTTGGGTGACTCCACCGGGCAGTTCACTCCTGACATCTACCCCGAGTCGAACACGTCTCCGTGGTCGGAGCCGGTGACCTTTGCCATCAGCGAGCAGGTCCCTAAGCCGCTGGCGATCAGTCCGACAAACAGCATCGCTGTCGTCGAGGGCACCGCCGTGACCTTGGTGTGGCAGTACCGCAACACCTACTTCGATGGTCCGTGGCCCCAAGGTCACAGGCTGGTGCAGATCCGACAGGTAGGAGACACCGCATGGACCACGCTGGTGGATGAGGACTCGTCGTCCTCCTCGCTGTTGGTCAGTGGCTTCGATCTGGTTTCTGGAAACGCCTACGAATGGCGAGTGCAGACAACCGAGGACATCGAGGGCACGCCGGGTGAGACCTCAGCCTTCAGCGATGTCGCTCGCTTCTGGATCGTGCCGGTGCCTGAGTCAGGCTCAGTCATCCCTGACCCCGGCGACACCATCGACGGGGCAACGCTGGGGTGCGGCACCCACACCGTGCAGATCTACCGCCGTGGCGGGGTCGACTTCGTGGGCACTCTCACGGGAGTCTCCTCGGTCGAGTGGAACCGGGTGCGTGACGACATCAGCGTGGCCGAGGTCACTGTGTCCAGTTGGGGCATCGACTGCGGTAACCTCCTCGCCACGCTGGAGCCGTGGGCCTACGAGATGGCGCTGTTCCGCGACAACGGCTATGGGGTTGAGCGCGTGTGGGAAGGGCCGATAAGCACGCTCACCTACCGCAACGATCGAGTCGTCGTCCAAGCCAAGGACGTGATGAACTACGCCTACCGGCGCATCATCAAGCAGGCGTTCATCGACTCGGGTGACAGCCCCACGGCTGGCGCTACTGTCGTTGACCGGGCGACCCGCGTGTTGCAGAACATCTTCGCCCCCGACGACCCGAACATCCTCGACTACCTCACGGTGGCGGTGCGCGAAGACGACGCCAAGCAGTACCGCTCGTTGCCCGCCTACAGCCGTACCGGGTTCGAGGAGGTCGACGACATGGCCTCGAACGCCGGACTGGACTACACAGCGGTGGGCAGGCGCATCATCTTGTGGGGCACCAAGCACCGCATCGGGACCTTGCCCGAGTTCACCGACGCCAACTTGGGTAACGCACCCATCGTGAGCGTCTACGGCATGAGCGGTGCCAACGTGTACGCGGTGAGCGACGGCAACGGGATCTACGGCGAGGCCGACAAACTGGACGAGGATGGACACGACGACTTCTACGGGCTCGTCGAGATGCTGTCCTCGACGTGGGCCTCTGACACCGCGCAGGAGTCGGGCACCTACACCGAGGCCGGACTCACTGAGGTGCGGGAGTCGTTCGCCCAGTCGGCTGCTCGATCTCTCGACGATCGCTACCCGATGCCGGTGGTCGTGCGCGTACCGGACAACACCCGCATCAACCCTGACACGGTGATCTCGATCCAGCACCTCGTGCCCGGAGTCATCATCCCGCTGCGCTCGACGGGTACGCTTCGCACCGTGGTGGCCTCGCAGAAGTTGGACGCCGTCAAGGTCGTCGAGCGCGACGGTGACGAAGTCATCACCGTCACCATGTCGCCGTTCAACCGCGACGACACCGAAGTGGGAGAGGGCGAATGACGAAGGAGAACTGGCGCACACCTGTTGATGGGGAGGACTACCTGCTGCACCAGAAGAAGACGCTGGAGGTGGCAGACCGCAGGCCCGTTATCCGTCAGGCGTCCGATCTGGTCGGTCCCGGCATCTCGGGCAACTCGGTGCGCATCAACGACTTCGACGATCTGCTCGCCACGTTCAACGGCTACTACTCCGCTGAGGCCGGTGCCGACAACGCGCCCGATGACAGCGAGGCGTTCGTCGGCTACGTCATCTCGGACGCGGAACTGGGCGGGCGTCAGGTCTTCACCGGACTGGTTTCCGGAAACGAGTACAGCCGCACCTTCACGCGCAGTCCCACCGACCCTGAGACGTTGGGATGGTCCAACTGGTCCGGACAGCGCATCCGCGACTCGGCCAGAGGCTACGAGCGCACGGCTACCTACTGCCAGCCCGGACAGGTCGTGGTGCTCATGCCGCCCACAGACATGGTCACCATCGGAGATGAGGGCACCTACGAACCGTCAGACGGTGGTATCCGCATCCGCAAGCAGGGGATCTACACTGGGCACATTCAGGTCGGTGACTACACCGGCACCGCCGTGGGGGATGTTTACGCGAGGGTGCCGAACGACAACGCTACGACTGACCTCGGACAGTTGAGTTGCGATCTTGGCTCTACTGTCAACATCCCCTTCACGGTGTGGGCTACCGGTGTAGACACCGCCTTCTCTGTGATCTTCGTGATGGACCCGGCTGCGACTGCCGGGCAGTACATCTGGTGGCGCTTCGCCTGTACCCGCGTCGGCGACGCGGTCTAACTCAGGCGATCTCCCAGCGAGATGGTTTCTGGAAACGCTTGCGGAACTCCAAGGCGTAGCGCCTCCACGTCTGGTCGGACGTGCTCAGCCAAGGCGTGCCGATCCCGTGCGACTTGGGGCTCAGTTTGGCGTCGACCACAGGATGGGCTTCGACCTTGTTGAGCACCCCGTAGATGGTCCTCCACTGCGGAACCATGTCCCCGGAGGCCAGATCCCACCGGGACAGGGCCTCAATCATCGCGCTGGGGGACGCTGGCAGCGGCCTGTGGACCTCGTAGGACCACGGGTGGGGGAATCCCACCTCCGAGAGCCACGAGGCCGTCAGGCGCAAGGAACGGGGCCACCACGTTGACGCCTCGGGGGAGAACTTCGCGATGTGCTTGTCCAGTGTGATGTTGCGGCGCACCGGGAGGATGGCACCGACCGGGTCCATGCAGAAGAAGTCGTCGTTCATGTAGACGCACCTCTCCCACCCACCTTGGGCCGCTGCGTGGGCACCGAGCGCGACGTTGTCGAACACCGCGAACGGCATCGACTTGTAGCGGTTGCCCTCGATGTGCCAGTCGGGTTTAACCCACGGCGGGCAGTGACCCACGATCATGAGTTCGAGTGGTGACGGTTCTCCGAACGTGTTGGTCAGGTGCAGGTTGGCCTCCCAACTGCGCATGGCGTAGCGCAGTTCCTCGTTGGTGTCGCCGGGACGTACCGGGCAGATGAGCAGCATCAGTCGTTCTCCTTCTTCAAAAGAACCCATGAGACGACCTTGCCTGCGCGTTCCCACAGCAGGTCCCAGCCACCATCCTCGGACTCGGACGCACCCATGTCGTCAGCCATCACGCCACCGACATTCTCTTGGCTCGGATGTCGGACAGGCTGCCCGGCAGTTTGTTCACAGCGAGGACCATCAGGACACGGCGTGATGAGCAGCCGCCGCACAGCGCCTCTCCGGGCTCGCGCACACTGCTGCCCTTACTCAGCGCGGCTTTGGTCATCTCGCGTGCGGGGAATCCGCAGTCGCTACACATCAGAGCCATATTCCTCTCCCGTCGTGCTTCTTGTTGATGTGCCTCTCCGCTCGGTCCTCGCGGACCTTCTTCCGCTTGTCGAGAGCGGAGAACCCACCGCAGGAGCAGAACAGCATTCCGTACTCGTTGGTACTGATGATGGCGAGACCAACCTCCTGCGTCTTCGGCTTGCTCAGGTGATCGCGGGTGGGGTTTCTGGAAACCTTCATGCGTGCTCACCCCCAAGAGCGGCACGGACGCGGGCGTGGACCCCAAACCACGACTCGGGGCGTCCGGGCACACGCGCCATCGGCCCCCACTCGTCGGCCAGCGCCTCCACCCGCTCCACCTTCGCCCGCAGGTCGGCCACCTCGGCTCGCAGGTCGTCCCGCTCATCAGTGAGGGAGAAGGCGTGGTTCTTCCATCGCTCCACCTCGGCTTCGGCTGCCTCAGCGTGGCGCAGGTACTCGTCTCCCGCGAGGCGGTACGTGGAGGCCAGATCAAGGGCGGCGTCACGGGCGGCGAGGCGTGCAGCGAGCGACACCTCGGCGGTGAGCAGTGCTCGCAAGTCTTCGATTCCCACGATGGCGTCTGTCACGCCAAGGCTGTTGGAGATCCCGTCTGCCTTGCATAGCGCGATCACGATCCGCTGTCGCACATCGTCGCTCAGCCTCGCCTCGCCGGGGGTCGGGTCGGTCATTGGTCCTGCCGCTTGTGCTTTCTCGATGGCCACCTGTCGGTCCACCTCCTCGTTGAGCGCGCGGTCGCCAAGGTCGCTCATCGCGGCCTCCTCGTAGGCTTGTTGGCGGCCTTCATGCGGTCGCCGAGAGATGGTGGTGTGTCAGTTGGGTCGGTCCACTCGATGTGGAAAACGTGTCTGCGGTGGCCGTCGTCGAGCAGGCCGCACCGGAGGACCGCGCCACTGGGGTGCACTGCCCCGAGATGTGCGACAACGGTTGATGGGCACGCCTTGGATACACCGACCGGAACCCGCGTCTCGGCGTCGAGGTGAACTACTGGCTCGTCGGGGGTCGGGTCGGTGGCCTCGGGGGCGGTGAGGAGAGCGCGCAGTTCCTCGCCACGAGCCTCTGCCCGCTCGGCGCAGTCCCCGGAGCAGTCGCAGTAGGTGCCACCGATCACGCCCTCACGGATGCCGTGGTCGCGGTCGTGCCGCGTGTGGTCGCCCGCCATACAGGACCCGCAGTTGCTCGCGATGCTCATCAGATCCCTCCGCTGAGATCGAGATTCCGGTGCCCGATCTTGAACGCCGCCTCTTGGGCGTGTTCGCCCTCACCGCGTGCGATCTCGTACACAGGGATGCTGGTCTTGTCCAGCCACTCGGTGAACGCCTTCTCCTCGTGATTCTCTGCACCGGGGTAGGAGTGATACTCGTCGAACACGAGGACCGAGCCGTACCGGAGAGAGTCCGTGATGGCGTTGAGCGCGGTGACGGTGGAGGAGTACAGGTCGCAGTCGATGTGCACCAGCCCAACGTCCTCGAAGGGGAAGGGGAAGTCCGGCAGGGTGTCGGTGAACCAGCCCGGCACTACCATGGCATTGGCTGGCGGGATCAGGCTCACCCCGAGCGAGGGCTTGTCCTCGCGGGAGAACTTTCCCTTGGGGAAGCCGGGACGCCAGTCCTCGGGTAGACCCTCGAAGGAGTCGAACCCGATGACGGGCATGTGGGCCGCAATGATGCCGAGTGAGTAGCCGGTGTAGACACCGAACTCGACGGCCCAGCCGGTGGGGTTGTGCTCATGGATCACACGCCGCAGCGTGGCGTAGTCGGTCTCGATGCTCATGTGATTCTCTTTCCCGTCATGTCGTACTCTGCGTACGCGACTTCGTTCTTGTCGAACTCTTGGGGCGGGTCGATGCGGTCGGCTTGCAGACACAGCCACAGAGCCGGGAGGGTAGGCCCGCCCGTGGCCCTGTGCTTCTCGACCTCACGGCGCAGGATGGTCATCTCACGGATGCCCTGATCAGAGTCGTAGCGATCCGCCAGCGCACGGATCTTCTCAGCCCATAGCCGGTCCTCGAACGCGGTCATGAGTTCAGCGACAAACTCCACGTGATCGTCCTCCACGTCGTCGAGCGTCCACGCGGACTGGCGGATGATGTGGTCGGCCAGCACCGACAGGAGCAGCACGAGCGCGATGATGGCGAGCACAAGTGCGGTGACCAACGCAGTGCTGTAGGGGATCTCAGGCCACTTGATCACAGTGATTCACCGTCCAGCGCCAGAAAGTCCTTGTCGGTCCACGGAGCGCCGCCGACCGTCGCAGACAGGAAGCCGTCCTCGGTGTCCTCGTCATCTGACAAGATGCTCAGCGCGTCGTCAAGACCGAACGGATCGCGACTGTCCTGAGTGCGGGGGTTGGAGTGCATGAGCACGTACGCCTGATCATAGTCAGAGGCGATCACCTCCTTGACTCGCTCATCGGTGTCGAGGATCGCCATCAGGTTGTTGAATAGCACCGAGTCCCCGCCCGGCAGGGATGTCAGGTCGAACGTCACCGAAAGAGCCGTGTTGCGCCCGTCGTAGTCGCTGTACTCGACGGGAGTTTCTGGAAACAGCACCGCTGTCTCGGCCACCAGAGTCTTGATGGCCCAGCACTGGCGGGGTGCGTTGGGGCGAGCCTCGCCCACGTTGCGCTCACGGATACCGTCGTCCATGGGCGTGACTTTCTTCTGGTCCCTCACGGCTTTGCCTTTCTGGTAAGTGGTGCAACGACTGGCAGGTTCAGTTCTTTCCTGGCACGGGCGACCTCGGCCTGTACGTGGCCGAGCCCGATCCGACGTTGCTCTCGGGCGACCTTGGCGATGTACTCGCTGTCGGTCATCTTCGACTCTTGCGTCTTCCGCCTGTGCTGGAGATCTATCCGCGACTGTCGAATGTTGGCCCCCATCCGCTCCAGCGCGTTTCGCATACTCTCGGCTGCCTTACGTACTGCGCGGTTGATGGCTGCACTATCGAGCGCGCCGTCCTTCAACCAGTTCGGCGCGGGTGGGGCTGCGGCGTAGCCGTAGCGCAACTCAGGCTCAGCGGTGTACTGGGCGATGTTTCGCAGGCTGTACTCGACAGCCCCCATCATCGACTCGTCGTAGCGCCCTTGTTTCCACATGAGCAGCGAGATGGCGTGGATTTGCGCTATGTGTAGGCGCACGGTGGTGCGGGGCAGAGTTTCCAGAAACCTTTCCGTGGTGTGGATCATGGCGTCACCCGCGTAGCCATCAGGTTGCGCACTGCGCTCCTGCCGTCGAGACGGATAGAGCGGCGCATCTGGCGCAGCAACTTGTAGTTGCGAGCCGTGGCGTCCTTGTCAGCCTCGGACAGGTGAGCGCCCTTGTGGCCGGGAAGGTGATACATGTGGACAGCCGGACCCTCGATGTAGTGAGTCGGCTGGCCGGTGAGGAACGCGAACCCCTCCTCGATGATGTTGTCGTCGTACCAGTTGCCGGACGTGGCCTCGGTGAACCCACCCGTCATCTCCAACGTCTTGCGGCTCACGACGTTGATCGCACCGATGGAGCGACCGTTGTCCATGACAGACTCAGGGATCATCCCGAAGATGCCGCGCTTGTCATCGACAGCACGGGACCACCGCTCTGTGACTCGCGCCTCGGGGTAGTCGTGGTACTCGTCACGGATCTGCGCTGTGGCCAAGTCACTCATGTACCTGTACTGCGTGAATGGCACCACCAGACCGGGACGGCGATCCGCGTCGTACACTGCGTCACGGATCTGACTCGGGTGCACGAGCATGTCAGCCTCGGTGAAGATGAACACCTCGGTTTCTGGAAACCGCTCCACTGCCCTGTTGTAGGCACGGTGCCGGTTGAACTGGGCATCCCCACTCAGGCCATCAGAGACGATCTGGGGGTCGTAGCCGTGGACGTACCACCATGCCTGCACGATGGCGAGGTTCGCCGCCCTACGGGGGTCCGCACCCTCTCGTAGGCGGAACGGGATGATGACTGTGGTCTTCATGTCTGTCCTATCGTTTGTCTGATCGGATCGCGCAATCCGCGCTCACCTAGGTAGTTGATGCCTTCTTCTCCTAGCACCCATTCGAGTGCTTCCATCTCCAACTCCGCGTGCACCGCACCGCCCGATCCCCCGGCGATTCCACCGGACTCACGGACCTGCATCTCCAAGAACCTCAGACGACGCAGGAGGTAGCGAGCCCACTTCAACTCAGCGCGGTCGAACTCCACCTCCGCGTTGTCAGCCTCATGGTAGAAACTCTTGTCAACGTCCACCCTCATAGGTCGTCGACCTCCTCGTCGTCTTCGGTATCTGGTTCCTCGTTGAAGTCGGGGAACGCCTGACTCGCAGCGACACTGGGCGGAAGCGCCATGTTGTTGAGGACCATCTGGCCTGTGTCGATACTGACAAGGTGTGTCACACTATCAGGTTCGGTGACCATGACGGGGTTCATCATCGTCTGTCCCAGCGCCGCCCTGTACTTGACCATGCTCACCTTGCGCGGGTCGAGGTTCGTTCCCTCCACGCCGATGATGGTATCGGCTACGTCGTGGTGGACCGTCGATCCTCGGATCTTGTGCGGTGAGTCAACGGTCGAGTGGGCGATGATGACCAGCGCCTTGGCCCCCACTTCACCGAGCGCGAATCTCTGCAACTCCCGGTAGTGACTCATCGTGGCAGCCGCGTCGTTCTGGTCGTGCCCAAAGAAGGACGCCGAGAACGAGTCGATCACCACGACCTCGACGTTGATCGCCTTCCAGCCCGCGATGATCTGTGTGCGCATCGGAGGCACCGCCAATGGGTTGCCCCGCCTGTGTGCGTTGACGACACTGATCTTGGAAGCGTCCACTCCGGGGAACCCGCTCATCCAGTCGAGCACCATGGAGGCGTCCATGTCGTAGGACATGATCCCGACGCTGCCCATGATGGGCTTGGTGGGCTGGTCGAGGAAGTCGTCACCGCTCATGAGTGAGTGAGTCATCTGCAAGGCCAGTGTCGACTTGCCTGATCCGGATGGCCCGATCACGATGCACGTGGACTGGGCTTTGAGGACGCCGTCGATCATGTCGACCGGAGCGGCAGCCGGGTTTGACTTGTAGTTGGCTAGGGTCGTCATCTCCAGTACGGTCTCGGCTCCCGAGATGGTTTGCTCGAAAGCCAACTTGGCCTCGTGGCGTACCAACATCCTGTCCGACTCACGCTCCACCTCGGTCGCTCGTTGAATGCGCTTGCGCAACTTGTGCTCAGCCTCGACGGCGTCAGCAGCGACCGCCCACTCGGCAGCAGCGGTTTCTGGAAACTGGATCATTGCTCACCTCCTCTCGTCTTCGCTATCGTGTTGCGCTCAGTCAGTTCCGAACATGGCCTCCACCTCGGTGTAGAGATCGTCTCGACGAAGGCCAGCCCGTTTGAGTGCAGAGTTCATCGTAGCGGATGTCTCGTCCTCACCGAGGCCCAGCAGGAGGGCAACCTCCATCAACTCGTACGGGTCGATTCCGTTGTCGATGCACCGGCTCACTGCCCAGTGCAGAGCGTTGTTGCGCTCGCCGTGCTGGCGCTCGCTCAGCCACCCGCGCAAGGATGCGATGGAGGCTTGACGCTCGTAGCCCAGCAACTCAATCGGCTGGCGGGTGTTCTCGTTGATGGGGGCCAGCGTCTTGACGATGAGATCCCACAACAGGGGCTCATTCGTGTGGTCCAACGGGGTGTCGTGCTCGACGTAGGAGCCAACCGACTCCTCCTCGTCGTCGATGTAGGAGGGAGCCGCCAGCACGTAGCCGCCCAGTCCTCGCACGTCGAGCCCAAGAGTGGCTTGGGCCTTGTTGGTGATACCGGGGGCTGCGCGGAAGTACAGGTGCCACCCCCCACTCGGGGTCTTGGTGACCTTCTGGCAGCCGTTGAGCAGCCCGAGACGGGTCAGGCGGGGCAGGTGCACCCTGCCGTCGTACTCGCCCTTCGTGTCCACGTCCAGCACGTCGTAGACGATGCCGGTCGGGATGCCGATGGCCGCGTCACCATACCTGCGCCACCATGCCTTGACCTGTTCCTTGTCACGGCTCGCATCGTTGAGCCCGGAGCGGGTCAGCGGTGTCTTGGCCTTGCGCAACTTCTGCGTGCCCTTGATGGTGACCATCTCGTTGCGGGCACGACAGGGGAACACGGGCTGGCCGGACTTGATGAGCGCTTGGGCTGCTCGGTACAGATCGTTGGCGCTGGGAACACTCACTCGTCATCTCCGTCAAGTCCGTGCATGATGCGGTAGTAGGCCACGCGAGCACGTAGTTCAGTCTCGGCTGTCTTGTCGAGGGTGCCGTCCTCGTCGGTGTAGAACCACGCGGGCTGAACGTTGAAGCGGACGCACGCAATGATCATCATCTCGGTCGTGGCTGCACCGCTGACACGCAGTGCCGTCGCGCTGAACTCACAGATGTAGGCAGCGATGGCGCGGGCCTCAACCCCCTTGATCCACTCATGCGGGTGGGCGAGACGGTTGTGGTCCTTGATGTGCTTGACCAAGGTCACGGCCTCATCGGAGAGTACGCCGTACTCCTTGCGCAGATCGGCGCTCACAGTCCCGCTCCGCACTCGCCACAGGGCATCGTCGATCCATCAGCGCAGCGCGTGCAGAAGCCCAACTCGGCGAGCAGGTCGTGGTATCGCTGAGCCAACTCAGAGTAGTGAGCGATGTCTTCCGCGTCTTCCTCCGCGTCACGGTTTCCAGAAACTTCGTCAACCTCGTGGACCTGTGACACAGCCTTGTTCTCGATGGCGCGCTTCATGTCCTTGCCCATGGGCAGGTAGGCAAGCGGGCTCATGAGGTCCATCTCGCTCGGCTCGATGCCCATCAGCACTGCGTTCTCAGCCAGCACGGTGGCCGAGCGCTTGGCGAGCAGGGTCCGGCTGGCACGGGGGTCCATGCCAATGTTGCGCATCATCTCGCGGATGCGCTTGATGGTGAACCCTGTCATGGCTGCCACGTCCTCGATGCTGAGCTGGTTGACGGCTGCCTCGTGGAGCATCCGCTGCATGAGGGTGAAGATGTCAGAGTTGACCGTGAGGTTGGCCTCCCTCCATGCTCTACGTGCTTCGCCGATGCTCCGCAGGGTCTCGGTTGTCTGTTCCCTGTTCACAGTGCTGCTCCTGTCGTGGTCGCCAACGCCACCGGCTGGCGAAGAATGTGTTGGAGGACGAGGTCTACGTTGTCGATGGCTACCTCGACCGGCTTGGGTCCGAGACGAGCGCCTTGCCACTCATACCATGAGAACACCTGACGATAGTCCAGATCCGGGTAGGCATCGCGAATGCGTCCAGCCTCCGCGATGCTGATGGCGAGGAGCACACGAGTCCAACCGGGATAGGAGTCGGTCTTCTCCCCGGCCAGTACCCACTGCACGATCTCGTGCGTCTTGCCCGCCTGTCGGGGGCGAACGATGATGTTCATGTCCAGCCTTTCCTATCGCTTGTTCTTCTTCGAGTACGACCGGATGTGGTCGTGAAGTGCCTTCTCCAGATTGCCTCGGTGGATGTGACGGTTGACCATGATCTCTGCGATCAGCCCCGGCGAGTAGCAGTTCCAGAACGTGACCGGCTTGGTCTGTCCCTTGCGGTGTAGCCTGTCACGCAGTTGCACGTAGTCATCGCGTCGCTCGCTCGGGGAGCCGAGCACCATGTTGGACGCGGTGACCAGTTCGTTGACCGACAGCGACATCGTACGGGCTTGGGCCACGAGGATCGTGCGTTGGGGGTTTCCGGAAACATCGCCGAACCTCTGCCGGATGGCGAGGCGGTCCTTCGACTTGGTAGCACCTGTGATGGTCTCGACCACCGTGGTCTTGGGCTCAGCCTTGCGGATCGCATCGGCCAGCATCGCGCACTCGGTACGGAAGTAGCCGGTCACGACGAGTCGCTGCTCACCGGCCAGCGTCACGCACGCCACCTCGGTCTGCGTCTTGCGCAGGGAGGCACCGATGATGTGCACCTCCTCGGTCTCGGTGTCCTTGATGAACCCGCCGTGGATCTGGCGCAACTTCATCATTTTCGCCAGCGCGTTCGGTGCAGTCAGCAACTCACCGGAGTCCAGTTCGGCTGCTAGTTCCTCGGCCATCTCCCGATACGCCTTGGCCTCACGGGGAGACAGCGCGAAGTGCACGTCGACATCGGTGATCGGAGGCAGGTCGAGGGCGTCCTCCTTCTTGACCACCATCGAGCGCTCAGCGATGCGGTCGTGGAGTTCGCCGATGTTGAAGTCGTTGGCCCCCACCATCTGTTTGCCGCCGTAGCCACCGGCCTCGCCGTAGCGCTTCTCGAAGCGACCGATCGGCCATACGTCGATGGATGCCTTCTGCTCGCGAGTCATCTTCAGCGGCGTCTTGGTGAACGGCTCGTTGTAGGCGTCCGAGAACGTCCACGGTGCGAGGAAGCGCCACTGTCCGTAGACATCGAGATCGCCCAGCGGGCACACCGTGCCGGTGAGGATGACACGGTGGTCGACCAACTGCCCGATCTGGTACATGGCCTTGCTCACGTTGGATGTCGCGGCCTTGATCATGTGCGACTCGTCGAACGCGATCACGTGTGGCTTGAAGCGACGGATCGCACGCAACACACGGATGGTGTCGGTGCGGTCCTTGCAGTACGACGACAGCGCACCCGAGGACATCGACAGCAGGGTGATGCGCTTGCCTGCGCGCTGCTTGGCAAGCGTGCCGGGGTGATCGACCATGACGGGAGTCTTGGGCACGCTGAGCCAGTTGACGCTCTTCGCGATCTTGGTGAGGATCTGCTCGGTGGTGCCGTTGAGCATCCGTGCCTTGACGGGTGAGTCCATGAACCCCGGCACCTGTAGCACCCACGTGTCGGCAGCCGTCAGCGGAGCCACGACCAGCACGCGCACGTCCTTGGGCAGGAGCGGGGAGTTGTCGAGCCACGACATCAAGGTCCCCGTCTTGCCCACACCGGGGTCGAACAACAGTGCACCAATCCCATCGACGGAGTCGAGGAACTTCACCCCGTCGCTCTGGTGCTGCATCAACTTGAACTGCGGCATCAGACCTTCACTCCCTTGCGACACATCTCGCAGAGCATGTCAGTGCCCTCGAAGTAGAGCGTGCGACTGGCGGGCTGGAAGACGCGACAGCGCGAGCACACGTGGTACAGACCCGGAGGTAGCGTGTTGAGCGCTGCGACCTGCTCGGGGGTGATGGTGTACTGCTCGGTGCTCATGAGTGTGCCGGGAACAGTTTGCATCGCTTACCTTTCTTGTTTCCAGAAACGAGGCTGACCTAGCCGAACAACACCATGAGCACCTTCGCGGTACCGGCGATCATCAGCGTGCACAGGCACACGATGAACACAGCCACGGCGATCACGGTACCGGGGCTGTCCCCGCGCTCGGGCTCGAATGTCGGTGCTGGTGCTGGAGGCGGTACGCTCTTGTCGTAGCGGGTCATGTCAGTTCTCCTCGTCTTCGGTGATCGGCGTGCGCTGGCCCACCGAGTCGGGGATGTCGAATCGCTGACGCAGTCCGCGCTCAACAGAGCGCATCGAACCGATCAGCGTGGCGCCGAGCACCTGACCCGACACCTCGCTCAGCCCGTCCTCGTCGCTGATGCTCACGGACACCTCTTGTTCCATGGTGTCCACGTCGAGCAGCGTGGTGATGGTGGTGACGACCTTCATCTTCATGTCAGCCCACCTTCTCGAACGTGAGGTCATCGAGTTCGAGTTCGTTGGACATCATCTCGAAGCCCTCATTGCTCAGCCCGGTCTCGTCCTCCGTGTCGATCAACGACTCGTCGTCGATGTCGAGGTACCCGGTCACCTTGATCCTCATCCCTATCTCACTTTCCGTAGCGTTCCATGATTTTTCCCTCGCCCTTGACGACGAGGAACTGGCCCCATTCGGGGGGTTCAGCCATGATGCCGAGCGTGTCGTCGAGCACCTGTCCGGCCTGCTTGACAGGGACCTCCAAGACTACCTCGTCGTGCACGTGCAGCACGAGGCGTCCGGGCCAGCCCTTGGCAGTCTGGTCCTCGATCTTGCGCATCACGTCGAACAGCACGTCTCGGGCCACGGCTTGGGTGACGTTCTCGGTCAACTTACCCCCGTGTGTCTCGGTCCACACGTGCCCTGCGCCCTTGCCCTTGCCTCGGAACATGCGCCTCTCGACGTAGTCGGGGTTGTCGTGCGATCGGAAGGATCGGGCGTGGCGGTACCAGATCGAGCGCTCACTGGGCAGCACCATCCTGTTGTGTTTGCCATCACGAACCATCGCCAGCACGTCGCCATCGCCGAAGCGGATCGGCTGGCCCTGTAGCGCAGCCCTGTCCCACACCGCCTCGCACAGTTTCCAGAAACGCTTGGTCGCAGGACTCGCCTCGCGGTACAAGTCACGCAGGCGCAGCAGTTCGGGGTAGTCGTGCTCGTCGCGATTCCACTCCCAGAACTTGCCGGGCATCCCGGCTGCCTTCCACGCTGCGTGGTGCTCGCGATAGTTGCCGCAGTCGATGCCTTCCTTCTCAGCGCCCATGGTCACCAGTGCACCCGCGCCACCGCCATAGCCCAGCGCGAGGTTGCTGACCTTGCCCTTGCCTCGGATGGCGCAGTAGACACAGTCGTCCTTGTCGCCGCACTTGCCGCATGACTTCAACCCGGCGAGCAGGTCGACCTTGCTCATGAACCCCATCTGCTCGGCGGTAGCCTCATAGATCTTGCCGGTCCCTGCGAACTCAGCCTGTGCCCACTTCTCCCCGGCGAGTCCTGCCAGCACGCGGGCCTCAATGGCGTTCTCGTCCACGACCACGAGCACGTGCCCCGGAGCAGGCACCAGCGTGGCGCGTACGGTCCCCTTGGCGATGCGAGGGGCATCGGGTCCAGCCTCTCCCCGCAGCAGCCGCATGCGGTCAGCCTTGCTCGCCTCCAGTGTGGGGAGGTTCTGCGGCTGCATCACCCGTCCGGCCTCACGTCCAGTGTGTGCACCATAGAAGCCGAGCATGCCCCGGATACGACCGTCAGCGCACCGTGAGTTGAGCGCCGCCTTGTGCTTGGTCACGGATGAGAGCGAGGCTCGGCCCTTCAACACCAGCGCCTTGGCTACGTGCTTGGGGATCGTCGGGTCGGCCAGCGCCTCCTCGCGGTGGGCCTTGTCGAGGCTCACCATGGCGAAGTCCTGATCGGGCTCACGCAACCAGCCGTTGAACTGTGGCCCGGAGTTGGGGTTGTCGAGCCCGGTCATCAGGGCCAACTCACCCATGAGCCGGTCCTTCTCGATCTCGACCTGCTCCATGGCCCGACGAGACAGCGTGGCGAAGTGACGCACGCCTCGGTCGTTGATGCGCTGGTCAAACTCGTACTCAGCCTGTACGTGATCGGGCACGTCGCCCATCAGAGCAGCCACACCCGCCTCGGTCAGCACGTCGTCGGCGCAGTACGCCTCGAACGCAGCCGCCTCTTCTGGATGGGCCTCCATCTCGTGGAACTTGACGCACCCGCAGGAATGCTTGGACCTAGCAGGGATCGGCTTGGAAAAGAAGGCGATGAGTCGCTTGCCTGCCGCGTCCTTGCGGAACGGAGAGCGTAGTTCCTTCGCCACCTCCTCAAGCCTGCCGAACACACCACCGACGTTGGCCCGTACTTGCGTGCAGTGCCAGTTGGCCGGGTCGAGAAACATCCCGTTCGGCAGCCCGTACCACTTGCTCAGTCCGACCCGCTCGAAGTTGGCGTTGTAGGCGTGTTTCTGGAAACGGGGTTCAGCGATCACACGGCGGAACCATGCGCGCTCGTCGTAGGAGGACAGGTCCATGGTGCGGACAGAGCCCAACTTGGTGGCCCCACCCGCGAAGACGTAGATGGGCTGGTAGCAGATGACGAGCACGGCGAAGTCCGGGTCCTCGACGTACTTGTAGGAGCCGAACTTGATGTCGGTGGACGAGCGGGTCTCGATGTCGATTCGGATGCCGATGAACTTCTTGGCGGCTCGGCTAGGCTTGGAGGCCCTGCGACTGGGGGCTGGAATCTTGCTAGCCACGTGTCACTCCCACATCAGGGGGTCGGACTCCAGCGTGTCGAGTGCTTCGTCGAGGGCGTCGGCCACCTCGTTCGCCGTGGTCTCGTCGATGATGAACGTCGACCCTTCCGACAGAGCGATCTTGATGGCGGGAGCGTTCGCCCGCCTGCCGATCTCAACGACCGTGTCGCCCACCGTGACACTGCTCTTGGTACGGAACCTACTGGATCGGCTCACGCTGGTTCTCCTATCGTGTGTCGTACGTTTCTGGAAACTTGTGCCCTCGGTGGGACTCGAACCCACACGCCCTTTCGGACCACCGGGTTTGAGCCGGTGCGGTCTGCCAATTCCACGCACGAGGGCAAGTGGACCCCCGGCCCGAGCATGGCACATCACAACCAAGTCCGGACCGGGGGCGTTCACTGCGTGACCCTTACGTCAGGTCACAGGTCGTCGAGGTCGTCGTACTCCTCGTCGTCCTCGTCTTCGAGGAGGTCTTCCTCGTCCTCCTCCACGACAGGCTTGGCCTTGCGAGCCGGTGCCTTCTTCGCCACCGCCTTCTTGGCCGGTGCCTTCTTGGCCGTCCGCTTGGGGGCGGGGGCCTCCTCGACCTCCTCGTCCATGTCGAGGTCGTCATCGAGGTCGAGGTCGTCGTCCTCGTCGTCAATCAGGTCGAACATGGACTCGGCACTCGGGCGACCCTGACCGAAGGGCTCCCCGTCGCGGATCTTCTGCACGCCGTTGAGGCCAGCACCCACGCCGTGGTTGCCCTCCTTGGAGTAGGCGTAGAAGGTGACCGAGATGCGACCAACGACGCCACCGTAGACGGCGTCAGCGTCCGACTCCTCGATGGGAGAGCGGTCACGAGCGACCACCGTCGGGGGCTTGGAGGAACGGGCGTTGAGGAAGTAGTGGCCCAGACGCTCGGGGTACTTCTCTCCCTTGGTCGACCCGTCCTCGGTCAGTTCGTTCTTTTCCTTGTCCCCGTCACGAAGGGGGGACTTGACCTGCTTCCAGCGGTCGCCCCACTTGGACTCCCCGACCTCCTTGATGGCGGCGAGGATGGCGCGAGCCGAGTCCTTGTCGGTCTTGGGAATGAGGATCTGAACGTCGTAGCCCAGTTCCCCGGTCTTCTTGTCCTTGCTCGCGGTGGACTTGTAGAGGTGCGGGAAGGACAGCACGCCGATGCCTGTGGTCAGGTCGACGGTCTTGCTCTTGGCGGTTGCCATGAGATGTACCTAGTTTCTGTGAGATGTCGGATTCCGACGAGAGGTTTCCGGAAACCCTCCGGAGTGGGGTACTGCTCGCATAGTGTACCACACTATGCTTTCCCTCGACGGGCACGCCACTCGGCCACCCAGTCGGGGATGTGTTCTGGGCACCAGATGGTGCCGTCCTTCTGTTGGAACCAGCCGTCTGCCTTGATCCTGCCCCACGCATGATCGGCCAGCCGCTCGGCGCAACCCTCACCCGAGCACGTGGTGTATGTGGTCCGGTGCCACTCCGGCTCTACGGGCATGACGGCTCGTCCTCGTCAATCGGCTCAGTGCGTCGAGCGATCTCGTAGGTCTTGCGCCAGAACGTGCCGTACAAAGCAGACGCCATGACCCGAACATCGCCCTTGGTCTCAGCGGCCAGCACCACCTCGTGCGTGCCGCTGGCAGAGAGTGGTGCGCTCTTGGTGCGCAACACCCACTTGGTCAGATCGGTCTCGGGGTAGTGCCGTACTTCGGCCATGGTCATTCCTCTCGTGTGTGGATACCTGCGTGTTCCTCCAAGAACTGGCGCAGGGTGGGTGGTGGGTTTCTGGAAACGAAGTCCGTGACCTCGGTGTGTCCACCTCGGCGGGCCTTGCGTTTGTGTCGTTCGATGATGCCGGGGCGGTAGGTGCAGTTCGCTTGGAGATCGAACTGCACCTCCCAGTGATCGCGAACCGGGTGGTACTGGCTCATGATCCACTCACGCCACCAGTTGTAGCCGATCTTACGACCGCGCTTGTCTAGTCGTGACACCAGCACTCGCACCCGAGAGCACGTCTACCTCGACAGGACCGGTGCTCCCCGTCAGCGCAGTCGCGGCTGATCTCGTCGTCCTCCATCAGAGGTCATCCAGATCAGCGAAGTCATCTTCATCCTCGAAGTCGAGGTCGGAGAAGTCATCCTCCTCGGCCTCATCTGCGGCGATGCAGTCCGGGCACAGCCTCCCCCGACCAGATCCTCGATACTCCGAGCCGCACCGGGCGCAGTCCTTGATCGGGTCCTCCTCGCGATGACCCGCCTTGGGCTTGCGCTGGGCACCCATCGTGTCGCAGTCCTCGCCGGTCGCCTTGGAGTCCGAGTCGATGTGCGTGTAGCGCACCTCGCCCTCCTCATCGAGTGGCCACAGTGGGGCCTCGACGATGTCACGCCCGCACTCACCACACTCGAAGACGATCAACTCGCCCCGGTCATCGACGTAGTGGCACGAGCACGGGCATGGCTGGAACTCCTTCAACGGGTTGGCGCGCTGGCCCCCTCCGTTGAGGTGGCACCGCTCGTGCCCGTCGACCCCTGTCTTGGGGTTGATGCCGCCGTGGGCGCAGTGCCCGGACATGAGCGGGCGGCGGATGATCTCTGCTTTGACTGTCGTGCTAGTCACTGTCTACCTCCTCTCGTTTCCAGAAACCACGGCGGCGAGCACAGCCGTGGCTACGTGGCGGTACCACGCAGCGGCTGCCTCGTCCTTGGTGGCGTGGCCCCACTCCTCGAACTCGCAGTCCGTGTCGGGGTTCGTGTAACTGAGGCAGTACACACCCCATGTTCGGTAGCCCTCATGGGTGGGGCTGGCCATCCAACCGGGATCGAGGTGGTGCCGCTTCAATTCTGTCTGGATCTGCTCCAGCAAGATGTCCTCGACCGACACAGGTTCGCTGGTTCGAGAGGTGACAGGGCCGGACTTCTCAGCCCACTCCCGTTCCTCGTCCCGCCGCTGCTTGGCACGGGCTCGACTGGCCTCGGGGGTGGCGATCATGCGACCGCCCTTCTCCCCCTCGGCGCGACCCTCTCCTCGTGTCTTACCCATCACTCCTCCTCTATGTCATCGGGCAGGTCGTCAGCGAACATGGCCTCAGGCGCACGTCCCTCCCACGCCTTGCGCCGGTCCTTCGGGCCAGTGCTGATGAGCGGGATCTTGTCGGGCTTGTTGATCAGGTCCACGATAGATGCGTACCCGTCACCGAGGATCTTCTCGGCCTGTGTCGGGGTGACCAGAGCATGAGTCCACAACTGGATCAGCGTGTCCGGGTCAAGTGTCTCGACCTCACCGATCTTCTCGGCGGCGTCAGCCTTCCACGTCCGCTTGGGCGTGTGGTTCACGAGGTGGAAGTTCTTCACCGCCTCTCCCCGGTGCAGCCTGCGCTGTGCCTCCTCACGCAAGGACTTGGACAACTTCTCCAAGTCCTTCACCTGAAGCAGCAGGTTGCCCAACTTGTCGTTGTCCAGAGCGATGGGGTCAGGCAGGGCACCGGGTCCGTCGATGAACTCGGCGTCTTGGATGGCGTCGAACAACTCCTCGCCACGTGTCATGACGTGCTCGGCCAGAGCCGGGCACGTACCCCGAGCCGGGCACCACTGGCACGCCAGATCGCTGGGGGTGAACGTCGCCCCTCCCTCGTCGCGCCCGTAGAGTGCAGCGGTCAGGGCAGGAGACAGCACCTCGTCGCGCCACTCCAGCAGGTCGTCGATGGTCTCGGTCCACTTCTTGATGCCACCAAGGCGGGGCTGCGCGATGTAGTAGGTCACGTCCTCCATCCACATCGGGAGTTCCCCGTTCTCATCGACCAGCAGCATGAGGATCGCCAGCGCATAGAGGCGGATCTGTGGATTCTCATCCACGTCCACGTCCTTGCCCTCGCCGTACTTCAAGTCCCCGACCACCAGATCGGGGTGCTTCTTCTCGGGCAGGGCCGAGAAGTCCACTGATCCACGGATCATGTAGACCTCGTCCTCGTGCATGCCGGTCAGCGGAATGGCTGCCTCGACAACGGACTCGATGAGGATATGCTCGGCACCGCGCTCTTGGGAGTAGGTGCGGATGAGGTCGACATACTCGTCGGTGTACTCATCCATCTCCGTGTCGTACTCCTCACCCTCAGCGGGAGAGACGGCCAGATCCAGCAGCACGTCGTCCAACTCATCACCACTCAGGCGACCGAGCATGTGGTTGGCCTTGGCCTCACCGGCAGCGTGTGCCGTGGTGCCCTGCCTCGCAGCGGTCGAGCCCGATGCGAACTCCCGCTGCTGGTTGGGCGTCATGGTTTCCAGAAACGCCCGGCTGGCTGAGAGCGACATGGTGCAGTTCATCCAGCGCTCGGCACCGGAGGGACCGGCACCGGCGTGACCGTCGAAGACGTAGTCCTTGACACCGGGGATACCGAGGAAGATGGGTGCAGGACCATCGGCCAGTGCCTGCTCCTGAGCAGAGAACATCTCAGCGAACAGGGCCTCGGGGTCGAGCAGCCCGTCCTCGTCCGCGATGGCCTTGGCAAGTTCGACTTCGAGGTCGGTCTCGTGGGCCATGTACTCGTCGATCCCCTGCGGGATGAAGGCGTGCGGCGGGTCTACCGTGTGGTGCTCGGACTCGGGAGTCCCGCACTTGCACGCTTCGTCGATCTCCAGCATCTGGCCGGGGTAGGACACGACCTGCTCAGCGATGAGGTCGTCAGTACCAGTGAGGCGGGCGCGGGGTGTGTAGGTGTCCGGGAACATGGCGTCCACGTCCAGATCCATGTCGTCGTCGAAGTCCCCGTACCGAGCGTCCTCGTTGAACACTGGAGCATTGCCGAGAAGCGACTCGTCTGCGTCAGCGTCGATGTCGTCAGGGAACATCTCGTACGACTCGTCCGGCTCGGACTCGATGCGCTCGGTGTCGTCCGCGTTGTCGGGCTCGGGGCGCTCAGCCTCCGCTTCGAGCCGGGCCTGTGCCACGTAGTCGATGAGGTCCGGCCACGACACGGCGTCCCAGTCATCGGACTCGTAGTCGTGCTCGTTCTCCAGTTCAGCGATGAGCGCCTTGCGGCTCATGCCACCGGGAGCGGTGGGGTGGGCATCGGGGTACATGCCTGTGCTCTTGGTCATGACTCGTTCTCCTCGGCCATGGTGCCGATCATGTGCAGCAGGTCTGCGAGAGTCTGGTCCCCGCTGCGCAGGATGATCGGCCCCACCTTGCGGGACTTGACGTAGATCTGCACCCCTCGTCCGTGGGTGAACGTGATGGGAAGTGCGATGCGCACGTCGTTGCTTCTCAGCGCCTCGCGCATCTCGTCGAGGTTGATCTGTGAATCGGACTTGATCATGGGATGGAACCATTCCTATCTGGGTTGGATGTCACACGCATAGTGTAACACCACATGGGTTTCTGGAAACGTCAGAAGTAGAGGAATCGCACGAGAGGACGGACCTTCTCGGGAACACACGTGAAGTGGTAATCGACCGACTCAGCCAAACGCTTACCCTTGATGATGGGGCCGGTGGGGCGTGCTCGGTTGATGACCTTGGCATACGGCTGCCCGGCTTCGATGTAGTCAAAGCAGGTGGGGTTTCGGCATAGCCGCGCTGACCGTGCAACCACCCGCTCCATGTCGTGCTCGATGCGGTAGTCACGGGCGACCTTGGGCCTGCCCTCGTCGAATGCGTTCTTGTAGAAGCGCACCACCTTGCGGATGACTCGCGGCTTGCTCGGGTCTCGACGCCAGTCGTAACTCATTCGTCCACCCCGTTCAGGTTGTGACCCTCGCACGTGTAGCCCCAGCCGTTCGGGGCGTGCAGTGAAGCGGCACAGGCCAGCATCACCATGAAGTGCTCGACGGTGGCAGCGAAGCCCGCTGTACCACCGGCACGCAGCACGTCAGCGACGAACTCACGCTGGAGTTTGGTCGGGCCGTGGGTGAGGGCATGGAGGATGGATTCCTCAACAGTGGCACGCTTGTGGGCGGGAGCCTCGGGAGACTTCACCTCGCATGCGACGAACACACCGTCGAGCGTGCACAGCAGGTCGCTCACCCCACCTTGGGAGTACGGCCCGCCGTGGTGCTTGACCACCACCAGACGCGAGCCGTACTTGGCAGTGCCAGCGTCTCGCATCTTCTTGATCAACTTGGTCTCGGGTCCGGGCTTGCCTGCCATCACATCCTCATCTCTCGGCAGGACTTCTCGTTCTCCCAGATCGTGATCTTCCACAGAGGGAGGTCATCTTGCACGACGGTGTAGCCCATGCCGTAGTCGGCCACGATGTCAACGCCCCACCCTCCGACCTTCGGCTCGGTGTCAGCGACGTAGGCCACCTTGCCCTCGAACCCCACGGTGTCGAGGTTCTTACCGGTGCTGGCTCGATACTCCAGTGCCTCAACCTCATCAGCCGGTCGCTCCATCCGTACGTACTTGCCGACTAGTCCCGCGAACTCGTGTGCGTGCATCACCAATCATCCTCCTCGTCTAGCAGGGCGAGCGCATACGGCTCGTCCTGTTCCCACTTCGGTCCGGTCTGTTTATGTTGGATGCTAGGTCCTAGCATCTTGGGTGTCCTGTTTCTGGAAACGCTCTGGCATATGGCTGTGATGAGCCAGACCAGTAACCCCAGTGCGAGGCTCACGAACTGGCTGAGCAGTTCCTCATTCACAGGTCCACCTCCTCGATCACGTCCATCGCAGCGGCCAGCCGTAGCGCCGGTACGCGGGAACCGTGTGCGTCGTAGAACCCGCGACACACAGCCTCTTGCTCCCTCTCCCCATAGATGGTCTTGTGGCACGGGATGACCGACTGATTAGCCAGTGCCCCGTCGACCATCTCCTTGACCCGACCGGGCTGGAGCCTCATGAGATTGCCGGGCCGGAAGATGCATGTGCTGCACTTCTCGGGCATCACGTGCACCTTGCCGTCTGAGTAGACGGGCTTACTCACGGGGACCAACCTCGTACACCAGCACCAGTCCGGGCGAGGCGAGCATCTGCTCCCACGTGCGCCCCTCCTTACCCCGAGCCGAGTACCACAGGCCAGTGTCGAAGAACCGCTGCCATGCGGTGCCCTGCGGTCCCTTGACCAGCACGATGGAGCCACACTCGGGCTCGAAGCATTCGTCCTCGGGCACCATGGGTCGGCCCCGGTCGTCGGTGATGGGGATGAGCCGCGTGTTCAGCGGTGAGTTCATCGTGGTCATGAGGGTGGCCTTTCAGGCAGATTGCGCAGAGCGGTCTCGACTGCGTCAGGGTTGGTGGTGGGGAGTTCGAGCAGGCGGGTGGTCAGGTCCACCACCGCCGCGTTGTGGATCAGGGCCGCGTCGTCGCTCGGAGAGAGCAGCATGGACGCAGCGGTGTACAGCAGGCCAGCGCCGGTGATGGTCCCGGCAACAGCGCGCAGGTACACGGTGTGCGGTGCGACCTTGAACTCGGATGTCGGTTCGGATGTCACGGGACTCACCTCCTCAGGTGTGTGCTTGGATTGGATGGGGACCAGCCGGGGTGGCACCGGAGTCGAAGCGGTGAGTGTCTCCACCCCGGCTGGCCGTCTATGGATGTACGTTTCTGGAAACCTCAGCGCAGCATGTGCGCCGCCTGTCGCCACACAGCGCCGGGGTCCTTCGGGTCGTACTGGATGAGAGCGTTGCGTCCCCGCTGGATCTTGCACTGGCTGAGGATCACACTCAACTCCGAGCGCCGAGCAGAGAACCCACTCGGCACCACGCTGAGCATCGAGACCCCCGACTCCAGCAGTCGGCTCACTCGCGGGATGACCTCGGTGCGCCACTGCCCGAACAGGTCCCAGTCAGTGAACTGCACGAGCAGCCGGTTCTCGGGCGACTCGGTCGGGTCGAAGAACCCCGGCATCTCTTTCTCGACTGCGTCCAGTCCACGGTGCATCCCATCCGTGCCCTGATCGCAGGGGAACTCACGGATGCCGGGCATCATCGCGCCGTTGGGCACGATCACCTGAGCGGTGTTGCCCCAGTGCACGAGGCACGACTCGACCTGAGTACCGCGACCCGCGAAGTTGCGCAGGTCACCGGCCGCAGACGACAGCGCCCACGAGAGCAGGGCACTCGGCTTCTGCAAGGACTCCATCGAGGACGACACGTCGACCATGATGGCGATCTTCACAGGCGGGGTGGGCTGGGCCTCACGCCGGGTGCGGAGGAAGAAGCGGGGGTCCTGACGCTGACCGCCCGCCTTCCATGCAGACAGCGCAGCACCGTCCACCGTAGCCGCAGGCATGTCGGTGATCGAGCGCTTGGAGGTCTCGCTCGGGTCGATGAGGTCACGCAGGAACTTGCCCGCACCTCGTGCGATGTCACGCTCGCGAGCATCGGCCAGCCGCCATGTGCCGGTGAACCCACCACCCGGCCCACCGCCAGCGGACTTACCTGAGGTGAGCGGGCTCGGCGGTGCCTCCTCCTGCGTCAGGGCGTCGGCCTCGACCTCGGACTTGGCTGCGCCTTCGATGGCAGACAGTGCGGCTTGGGCCTTGGCCGCTGCCTCACTGGGCTCGGGCTCACCCTCGCTTTCGCCATCTCCCTGCCCCTCTCCCGGCTCGGTGTCCTCGGGCTGGGCCTCACCCCCACTCTCACCCTGCTCGCCCGGCTCAGCCTGTCCTGCGTCCTCTCCGGGGGCGGCAGCGCCACACCCACCGCCAGCCGAGGGCATCTCCTCGGGCGGGGTTTCTGGAAACAGGATCGTCATCACGTCGCGTGCCAGATCCAGCATGGTGGAGTCAGCGTCGTGAGTCTCGTCGACAGAGCACATGTCGTGCAGCAGGCCGATGACCTTGACTGTCTCCGTCAAGGGCGTGGTCCACGGGTCGTTCGCCGGAGCCTTCTCCTGTGCGTTGAGGTGGTCGAGGATGACACCGCGCACCAGCGAGTTGAAGTCACTCACCCAACTGGGCAGGGTGTAGTTGGTGTGCTTGCTCAGCGCGATCTGTCGACCGGCACGCAGCGTCCACGAGTGGATGACATCCATCACCATCTGCTCGGCGAATGGAGACAGCGTCGTGGTCGGGGCCAGCGCAGCAGCCGCCGCACGCATGGTCCACTCCAGCCCACCGGCTGCGCGCTGAGTGGCGAACTTCGCCATCAGCCCCTCGATGCGCGCCTCCTCAAAGTCCAGCGCCAGATCGACGATGGCCTTGGCAGCCGGAGTCCCGTCGCCGTGGACAGGTGCCTTGTCTGGTCCCATCCAGCGCGAGTGCCGGGCGTGGGCTGCCTCGTGCAGCAGCACCCCGGTGAGCACAGCCTCTTGCCGTAGGCGGAACGGGGTCACGCTCAGCAGCACGCGGTTGGGGTTGAGCACGACGTTGTCGAAGTTGACGACGAAGGTGCGAGTAGCCATGTCGCAGTGGGCGTACGGGCTACCGTCGGGGATGCCCGCGACCACGGCGGTGTGGGGCCAGCCCGACCACTGACGCATGCGGACCGACAGATTCTTGATCGCGTCGGGTGAGACGCGGACCGGCATATCGGCGAGGGTGACACCCTGATCGGGCTCGGTGGTGGTAGTCATGGTTTCTGGAAACCTTTCTGGATGCTGGATGGGTGGTGCTCTCAAGGACAGCGGATGCTAGGACCTAGCATCCATGTGCGAGTGCAGTGTTGAGGATGACGCGGAGACTCATCTCGGAGTTCTCGTCCACCTCACACATGATGGTCTGGCACAGGTTGCAGATCACTGCGGCACCGCCCCAGTTCTCCACGTCCACCTCGATGCGGACGTTGTCGAGGAACCACGCGAACGCGATGCTCGGGCGGTCCATGGCGGGGGTGCTCATGGTCGCCGGTTCGAGGGCGATCATGACGGGCTCAGTCTTGCGAGGCACTGGCTCGCTCCCTTCTGTTGGCGGAGTAGGACTGACGCTGGCGTGCCTTGGCTACACGATCAGCAGACTGTCTCGTGACGCACGTGTCGACTAGTACGGTGCTGCCCTCGATGGGCTCTTCGCTGTCGAAGGATGGGTACACCTCGGAGTACACCGACCATTCACCTGTCGGCTCGCCCTCATGCACGTTCTCGCTGACGTAGAACAGGGTGTACATCACGACACCACCAGTCGGCCGTCGTCGCGGATGTTCTCCCCGCCGAGGTGGGCCACGACCTGATCGCGGATCGCCTTGCGCTGGGACTCAGGCGCGTGCTCTCCCAAGAAAGCAGACACGGCCTGATCGGCGTCGAGTTGCAGCCAGTAGTCGGCCATGCGCAGTTCGCGGATGGCCGGACGCCACAGGTTGAGCGTGCCCAGCGCCTCCCATGCGGTGACCACAGCCTCGTCGATGCCGAGGTCACGCAGGAACTCAGCACTCGTGTCGACCGTGAGTGTGGTCGAGGCGAACCGTGAGCCCATCGGCTCGGGCAGGGACGCACCTCGCACGTCCTTGTTGGAGGACACGATGAAGCGGAAGTTGGGGTGGATCTCCAACGGCGAGCCGTCGAGGTTGCCCTCGGGCAGGTAGCGGCGACCGTCAGCAAGGCTGTAGGTGAGCGGCTTGACACCGTCCATCAGCAGCATGAACTCGTCCATGTACAGCCAGTACCCGTGCTTGGCAGCGTACGGCAGAGGACCGAGCGTGAACGCAGTCCCGTCGTCGCCCTTGCCCTCACCCATGAAGCGCATGAACAGCGAGTCCTTGGTGTGGTCGGGGGTGCACAGCACCGTGAGCAGGTTGCGCTCGGCGCGGGTGGCAGCCGCCTCGATGAGCGCGGTCTTGCCGGTGCCGGGGTCACCGAGCAGGAGCACACCGCCGACGACGTTGCGCGGTGCCTCCATCCACCCGACCACCGTCTCGACATCGGTGTCGTAGGACCCGATGCCCGAGCGAGACAGGTACATGTTGCCCATGTCGGGGTTGAAGTTCTTGCACTTGGGGTCCTCGGTGTGGATGCCCTTGTGGGACTTCCACTTGGCCGACTTGCCGAGTGCGCACGTGCCGATGGACTCGGCACCGGCGAAGCGAGGGAACAGCCAGCGTTGGACCTCGGTCTCCTCCTCGGCTTCCCACGTGCCAGTTCCGCCGTTGGCGTTGATCAGGTCAGCGGGGTCCGGGAAGGCGGCGTTCGGGTCTACGCCCTGAGTTGCGAAAGGCATCAGATGCTCACTCTCTGCTGTGTTTCTGGAAACGTCACAGCGATTGGATGATGGATGGTGTAGCGGTGGTACCCCCATAGTGTATCACACTATGGTTGTGGACACGGCAGGACTCGAACCTGCGCATTAGACCCCGACTGCTCGGGTCTCTCTGCCTGTTGAGATACGTGCCCGGATGAGACACAGCCCCGGATGCTATGACCTAGCATTCGAGCCGGGGCATCCGGGGCTGTGCTTGTGGTGTGCCTACCTACTGCGCTGCTCAGCGCCGGTTGAATCAGCCGCGTCGACGGACCGGGGTGGCCCGACGCTTGGCCTTGACCGGGGCGACGACCGCCTCCTCGACGGTCTCCTCGTCGTCGAGGTCGGTGACGCCCTCGTTGCCCTCGACCTGCGACTCCTCGATCACGTCGTCCTCGACGACCTCCTCGACCGGGGCAGCCGCTGCCTTCTTCGGCTTGGCCTTGGCGGCGGTGGCCTTGGGGGCAGCCGTCTTCTTGGCGACCTTGGCACCCGCCTTCGGTGCGGCCTTCACCTTGGGCTCGGGCTTGGGCTTCGCGGCCTGCACCCGGCTGGAGATCTCGGTGCCGACCGCCCGCATGAACGCCTTGTGGGCGTCGAAGTTGTCCTTGCCCATCGCGTCGAGGATGGCGACGATGGCACCGTCGATGCCCTTGGACAGCAGCAGCGCAGCGGCACCGTCGACCGACGAGGTGGACTTCGGAGCCTCGATGGCAGCGACCGCCGCCTCAGCGGCGTCGTCCTGACTGCGCTCCTCGGCCACCGTCTTGCGCAGACGGGTCGCCTCGGCGTACGCCTTCGACAGGTTCTCGAAGGTGTCGAGCACGAGACCGTCCTCGGCCACGGCCAGAGCCACGGTCTTGATCTTGCTCGCGTCACCCTTGCGGGCGGTGCCCAGCGCTTCCAGCACCTCGTTGTAGAACCCCTCGGCGGAGGCGTCGTCGTCGAAGTTGGGCAGGAAGGCGTTGATCGCGGTGACCGCGCCGGTCCACAGGAGCATGGACGCACGCTTGCGAGCCTTCGCCGAGCGGTCGAGCAGGTTGGAGGACTGCTGGAGGCTGTCCTGCCACGTGCCCTTGGCGTAGGTCGGGGCGTCGGTGGAACTGGTCATGATGGGAACCCTTCGTTTCTGGAAACCGGACTGTCCGGCCTCACTGGTTGGATCGTGCAGTGTGGTGCGGTACTTCGGGATGGAGCCGAGTGCCCCAGTGGGTGAGACGGATGCTAGTGCCTAGCATGTAGCCGCCGCCTCACCCAAGTGCCACTCGGGGTAACCCCTCGACCTGATGGATACGGTATTACATCATGGTCGTAGAGTCAATACCCAATTGTGGGGTCAGTCTGTGTCATCCCCGTAGCGGAAGTAGAGAACCTTCCCGCTGTAGTGCTCAGCCAGTTCCGCTACCTCACAATCAGCGGGGTCACCCTCGACAGTCCCGACACAGAGCACGCCGTTCTCGTCGACTCCGGCGTAGTAGAAGTGACCGGCCATCACGAGCCGTCCGAACTGACGACTACCTCAGCCGGGTACTCATCGAGCGGGAACTGGCGGGCCAACTCGTCGGCGGCGTTGTCCTCACCGTAGTATTCGGTGCAGTCGGACTCGTCCTCCAGCCACAGCGGGTCGTAGCCGTTGACGGTACCGATCTGCTTGTCGGCCACGATGCGGTAGACCTCGCCGTGCCAGACTGCCTCGATCTCATCACGCCACTCGCGGTTGTCGCCCGAGAACGAGTGGACGATGAGGTCGATGTCACGGTCGAGGTTGATCTGCATGAAGCACGAGGCAGGGATCTCCTCGTTGCCGGAGGTCCCGAGACGCACAGCCAGCCGGTCGAGCGCACCGTCGGAGCCACGGGTACCACTGCGCTCGGACTGCCACGCGGCCACGGCTCGCTCGTTGTCGGAGTCCTCGGCCAGCATGTCGAGGGTAGGCGAACCGTTGCGGTAGGTGATGGTGAAGCCGACCATCCCGTCGCCGTCCCAGTAGTCGCGCCACGACTCAGTGTCACCGATGCGGACGATCTCGCCTCGGGTGATGGTGCCATCGGCGTCGATGGCGTAGCGGTACTTGCTCATCTGGATCACTGCCTTTCATGTGGATGCTAGTGCCTAGCATCCGAGGGTTGGATGGAGTGGTGAGCCTAGAGGTAGGTCACCGTGAAGCGGTGTCCGGCCAGCACCACGAACGAGGTGCCGAGTCTGTCTCCTCGTACGCCTGCTTGCCAGTAGCAGCGGCGTCCGTCCTCGACACGACACGGGTTGATAGCGGCCTGATAGCCGTTGCTCAGGGTCACGAGCAGCCGGGTGTGGTAGCCGTTGCTCGGCATCACGGGCACGATGGAGTAGATGGTGAGCGCCGGGTGGGCAGATACAACAGACGCGGGGGCAGGCACGGGGTCCGATGCCACGGCGACCTCCGGTGTGGTCGAGGTGCCGAACAGGAGGAAGAACGTGACGACCCATGTCACGGCTCCCGCCCACAGGTAGGCACGGACCTCGCCGTTCACGGGCTCACCGGTTTGGAGGCAGCGGCGATCCGGGCCAGCATGAGCGCGTTGTTGTGGCGCTGGATGCGCTTGGGTCCCTCGATGCGGGCGATGGCAGCGGCCTTGCGCTCGGCGTCGATGCGCTGCTTGCGGGCCAGCAGGGTGCGGTCCTCGATCATCTTCGGCATGTGTCTCTACCTCTCTGCGTGTCGTGCGTTTCTGGAAACGCACTGTGGATTGGAGCGAGCCTGTGCGACTCACACGATGCTAGGCGCTAGCATCCACCCCGATCTGTTGGGATGGTACGCCCAGCATCATGCGTTACGCACGGATCAGATGTCGAGCGTGGGCTGCGGGATCAGGTACAACTTGCCCTGATGGTGGCTCGTGGTCAGGGACCACTTGCCTCGTGCGACGTACCAGCCGTACTCCTGCGAGTACCACGCGATGGGCGTGGAGTAGGAGTAGACCACGTAGTCGATCAGTCGGCACTGCTCGCGGAAGGATTCCAAGTCCTCGCCGTACAACTTGCCGGAGTCCCAGTTGCCCAGTCCGGCGTCGAGGGTGGACTGTGCGCTGAACGAGCCGTAGGTCTTGAACCCCTTGCGGTCACGGATCATCTCGGCCACCTTGCGGTCACGGCTGGAGATGGTGGGTCGGGTGTCACTCATGGTGCTCACTTAACCTTTCAGGTCTTTCGTGTTGGATGTGGTTCTCGGGACAACAGATGCTAGGACCTAGCATCCGGGGTGTCTAGCGCTTCACGTCCTTCAACGTGTCAGCGATGGTGTCCGTCTCGTCGGTGATCGTGATCGACCACATCTGGCGCTCGTCGCACCCGATGCTCAGGTGGTAGAGGCGCAAGGTCTTGTCGCCGTGGTTCTGCGTGGCAGCCATCACGGCCGTGTCACCGAGCCACGTACCCGAGTGGCGCACAGCGAAGTACACCGACGTCGTGGTCTCGACGGCGTTGAGCCCGAGGTCGAGGTTGCCCTCCAAGTTCATCGCGTCGGTGTACAGGTCGGAGTGGTACTCCTTCACGACCGGCATGGCGAGGCGGACCATGTGCCCGAAGGTGCGGACGGTGATCTGCTCCTTCAACTGGTCGTAGGTGCCCCATCCCACGAGAGGGATCTCGGTGTCGAGGGGCGAGGTCTGGTCATTAGGTGTGGTGGTCTTGGTCATGGCTGGATCTTCTCTCTATCGGCCGTGCTGGTTGGATGTGTGGAACCGGAGGTACCGCTCGCGCTCGGCGTCGGTCATCTCGGGGACAGTGTCGTGCACTGCCTTGTTGAGCGGATTCTCGGGCACCGGAGCGATGCTAGGTGCTAGCAGCCCCAGCCTGCGGCGCAGTTCGCTCAGCATGGCGCGTCCACGCTGCATCCAGCAGCCATGTAGAGGGCCACGACCACGAGCAGCCAGACCACGGCGCAGAACAGCAGGATCATCGGCCACGGATTGCGGTTCATCGGTCCTTCTTCAGGGTTCGGCCAGCGCAGTGGGTGCCGTAGCAGAAGTCATGGGTGCGGCTCATGACCGGGCGGTGCGCGTTGTGCTTGTGCCGGACGGGGTTGATCTTCACCGGCACGCACGTCGAGTCGACGGCTCCGATGTGGCGGTGCCGGGGCACGTAGCCGTACGGCTGCGGGTAGATGTGGTCGATCTTCTTGGGCATGGTTCCGGAGAGGATCATGTGAATCTCCTATCGTTGGTCTAGGTAGAGCGTTTCTGGAAACCCCGAGGTTACGAGGTGGTTGAGTCAGATGCTAGGACTTAGCATCCGGGCTGGGCTGTGTGGATCTGGGTCGGCGTGATGCGTCTCGTTTGGTGACGAGGTACGCGAGGTAGCCAGCGATCCGCTGCCCTTCACCCTGCGCTTCCGCATCGAGGCGGTCCCACACGTCGACAGGTAGTTCGAGCGTGAGCCTGCGGTGTGCGGTCACACGTCCTGTCATGCGGCGTGTCTTCGAGGCGGCATCACATGCCCGGCACAGTGCGGACTTGACGCGGGTCGGCTCTTTGGCTCTCCCACACTTGCGGCACTCGTCAGTCGTGCTCACAGCGCCTCGTCGGAGAGAGCGGTGAGGTCACAGCCGGGCTCGTGGAGGTCGGAGTACGAGCCCGGACAGGAGCACAAGGGCAGACCTATCTCGGGCGGGCAGGTACAGGTCGGGCAGTGGGGCATGTGGTGTCCTCTCGTGGGTGGTGATGCAGGGTGATGCTATCACCTAGCATCTCGGCATGCGGGATTGTGATACAAGGGTGTGCTAGACTGTCTAACGTCAGTTCACCCCGACAGGGCAGGAACGGTAAGCCGCTCGGCAGAGCGGAGTCAGGGCGCCCCCTCGGGCAAGCCCTTCAACGTAGCGGTCCTGTCGACACGGCGAGACACAGTCAGACTAGCCGGGACGGCTGTGTAATGATGCGCCCCTAACAGCGCATATCTACGCTCACAGTTGACACGAGCCTTGACAGAGCGGCTATTCTCGGCTCAGTGAGCAGCGCAGCGAGGAGCGAGCGAGCCGAGAGTTCTCAGCAGCGGCCACAGTGGCAGGGTCCCCATTCGGCCAACCTGTCTAAAACGAGGCGGGCCCTCTCTATTGACGGATCATTCCTGCGCCAGACGTAGAGTCGAGTCGGAGTGGGGTGGCCGGGCAGGTTGCCAGTCGCCCAGTTTCCAGAAACGCTCTCCCCTCGATGCAGGGGAGCATGTGGATACGCCGCGCTGTCACTGCCGAGGTGGTTTGGCACGACGCCCACACTCACGCTCATGCTGTGCTGACTGTCTTGTCCCAAGCGGACACAGTCCAGTAGTTCTGCGACATCGACCATTCCGAGCGAGCGCCCTGAGAGTTGCGCTGTGTCGCAGTGAGACGGACGGCACGTGAGCGCCGGACCGGACCGGTGCCGGTGGTGTGGATGCTAGTGCGTAGCATCGGCACGTCGTTCGAGGTGGGTGCCTTGGCACGGGCAGCGATCACCGCCCGGTTGGCTTGCGAGCGCTTCATCGGGTCACACCCCAGTTGTGGAAGCGCTCGGCAGTGGTCTGGACAGCGAACGCCTCGCGAGCCACGGGGTCTGACCAGAGCGACGACGGACCGATGCTGTCGGTCGCGTGCCGGGCGTAGTTCTCCGAGTAGTCGACCGGCTGGTGACGCGGACAGGCGTACCCGCAGTTGGCGCGACCGGTGCGAACCGTGTCGCAGGTGGCTTCAGTGTAGAACCGCGACTCGTCGCGATCGGTGGCAGCGTGCTTGGACATGGTGCTCTCCTCTGGTTGGTGGTTTCTGGAAACGTCGCGGTGACAGGGAGCGGATGCTAGGCAATAGCATCCGCTCCCGACCCTGCTCACGTGTCACAGGTCAGGCGACGGCGGTCAGCGTGGCGCTGTCCTCGTCGTCGCTGGACAGGGCGTCCTTGACGGCAGCCATGATCTCGTCGATGGACTTGCTCCCCTTGTTGTGAGCGTTCTCAGCGGCCTGCCGGACCAGACGAATCCAGTCGGTGTCGGTCGAGCCCTCCTTCTTGCCGAGAGCGGAGCGCAGACCGTTCCCGGCAGCCTGGACCGCGTTGCCGTACCGGGTGCGGGTGCCTTCCTTGACCTGCGCCGTGACCGGCGTCACGAGCGCGGCGAGCGCGGCGGCGTGGACCTTGACCGTGTCGTGGGTGACGCCGAACTCGGCGACATATGCGCCGTACTTGGACCCGCCTCGCAGGTCGGACTTGATCTGGTTGACGACGGCCTTGACCGTGCTGTTGTCGGCGTCGAGGGTGATCGTGTTCTCAGACATGGTGACTCCTGATGTGTGTTGGATGGTGTGAATCACTGTGGTCGGTGCTAGTGCCTAGCATCGGCCACAGCGACCCGCACACTGTCGTGTGGGGTATCGCTTGCCCTCTGTTCTCCTGACTCCCTCACGGGCCTACAGGTTTCGGGCCGTTCCCTCGCGTCCCTCCTGAGGACACTTACCGCGCTCTGGTGGCGGTATCTCACCTCCGGCTCATGTCGATTGCGCCGGTTGCCGGGTGCCTCTGGCACCTACCTCAGACCTGTCACTCGTGGCCCGTTGGTTCGCTGTGAAGTTTGAGCGCACGCCGCAGCGTCGCTGGTCCCACTCAAGACGGGCGCATTGACGCCCCTCCCGCCTGAGGGTGGCCCCGTTGCGCGGGGCGGGTCGGACTCCTCTCGTGAACCGGTGCCAGACCGGTTGGCCCGACAAGGAGGACTCTGCCACCTCTGGACACCCCCGTCCACCTGCGCACGCCCTGATCTGAGAACACAGGAATAACGAACCCCGGATGGCTGCACTGGTACCGTTTCTGGAAACAAGTTGTAACACAGTATTGGCTAACACAGCGTGATACACTATGGGTACCGAAAGGGACCGAGTGACGCCGGGACTCCGGGTGTGGCAACACGTCAAGACTCGCCAGTCATGTGGCGCGGCTCAAACCCGAACCTGAGTAGGTTGGCTGGTCCCTGCCTAATGGCTGCGCGTATGGCGGCAGCCCGAAGGCAATGAGTTGGGCAGGGGCCAGCACAGCAAACAGCCCGTCCCCGAGGAAGCAAGGGACGGGCTGTTTGTGCGTCTAGGTCAGGCTGTCTGAATCAACCCGACTCGGTGGTTTCCAGAAACCGCCGACTCAGTGCGCTGGGCAGGGAAGTTGAGAACCACGGCCTCATCGGGGGTGCAGCGGTGGCTCGCGTGGTAGGCCGCAGCGCTCAGTGCGAGGTCGCACTTGACGGCAGCGCAAGCAAGGCACCCGTCCACGAACCCGATGCTCAGGTGGTTGTGGACGGTGTCCTGAAAGGAGAACAGTCCGGTAGTCATATCACTCACTATCCTCGCGTGCGCGTACGTAGTCAACCCACATATTGGGTACATCGCCGCAACACCAGCACACTTTCGTTCAACACGATGTGTTACCGTACACAGCATCGAGACTAGAGGGAGGGGCTGCATCATGGCGTGGCCGACGACGAACGACCCGAAGACGAACTTCGTCACGGTGCGGTTCACCGACGACGAGATGGCCGACCTGCTGTGGTTGCAGGGTCGGATGAACGCGAAGGACCGCAGTGCTGCCGTGAGGCAGTGCGTGGACCGGGTGAACGCTGCTGAGCGGAAGCGGGCGAAGAAGCAGAGAGGAACTGCGTCATGAGCGAGAGTCTGATCCCAGACCCGTACAGCCCCGATGCTGTGAGTGAGCGATCTCTGTCTCGTGCGCAGAAGCAGGTGCTGTGTGACGCGCTGGGCCTCAACCTGCGTGAGACGACCGAGGCCCACATCGACTTCGGCGCAGGTATGACGTGCGTGTCATGGACCGGCTCGCGCCGCCTGAGAGCGAACGAGGCAGCCGACCTCATGCGCAAGGTCGCAGAGGCCCAGCCGTGACGAGGGGCCACAAGCACAGAGTCACCCACATCAAGTCCTTCGACGTGTGGTGGGTCAGGCTCATTCGCAGGCCGCTGGCGCACACGACCGACTACGCCCGCGTGGACCTCAGTCCCTACCCGTACGGCTCGTGCACGGACGGCGGTGGACGTGATGTGCGCTGTCGTAACGCCTACCGCCACCCCAAGCCCGACTGCTGGTACCTGACGACGTTCGGTATCCTTCACAGGTGGACCGGGCTCACCCTGTGCAACTGGCCCCGGCCCTGTCCTGACCACGACCCGCCCGAGTACGAGCCGCACTGTGGGGATGAGACCTGCGATGACGACCACACGACCTGACGAGACAGACGAGACAGACGAACTGGACGACCTGCTCGACAACCTGCCCGTTCACCCCGGCAAGGGAGCAGCACGGCCTCTGGTGCGTACCCCCAAGCAGCGAGCAGCCGCTCAGGCTGCCGCACGCGCTGCTGAGAAGCAGGCTCAGAAGGACGCAGAGAATGCGCTAACGGCCCAGCGGGCGGCACAGTTGGCGCAGATCGCCAACCTGATCATCGCAGGCCACACCTTCGACTCCATCGGTGCTGCCATCGGGGCAACCGGCGCTGAGGTCGAGGCGATGATGAACGCCGAGTCTGCGCGCTTCGTCCGCAACCAGCCAGCGCTTCGCACCTTCGTGCGCAACTACATCTCCGAGCGGTACTCGCTGCTGCTGGAGTCGGTGTGGGATGCAGCATCCGACTCCAAGCACAAGGACCAGTTCGACGCTCAGACCGCCGCCGTGCGAATCTTGGAACGCCTCGGTCGCCTGCACGGAGCCGATGCTCCGGTGCAGAAGGAGGTCAAGATCGAGTCGGCTCCTGAGTCCGTCAACGCGCTGGTGAACGCTCTGGCCCAGCAGGCGGGCATGGGCTACGACTCCTCGATCTTCGACACCGTGCCGGGTACAGTGGTCCACGCCGCTCACGAGGACGCAGTGCGTGAGTTGGCGGTTTCTGGAAACATGGTAGAGGAGGACGACGATGACGACACGCTCTGAATGTCCCGAGTGCGGGAGCACTGTGCACGTAGCCGGTGAGTGTCCGTTCCTCCTGCCTCGTGAGCAGGGGCAGAAGACACTCGGTGTGCTCACCGGAGCCCGGCTGGGTGAGGTGTTCATGCATCCCGACACCCTGACTTTTCCAGATGAGCCCGGCAGTGAATAGCGCTGCCTACCGGTTCGAGACCAACACGCACTACGGGGTGATCGTGTTCGGAGGGGACTTCGACAACGACCACCCCGACCCGCTGCTGCGGGGCGAGGATCCCCACCTCGAACTCATCGCGTGCGGCCCAGAGGCGCACTGCTGGGACGCGGTCACCGAGTGGACCAAGACCAACCCGCTGCGCCGTGACGAGCACGCCGAGGTGCTAGCCCGAGATCCGAGTGCGGTGAAGGCCCAGTGACTAGCACAGCCCTGCCCGACTTCAACGCGCTCCCTGAGTCGCAGAAGCGGGAGATCGCAGAGCGCCTGCTCGCGCTGGAGCAGAGCGGGTGGAAGCCGTTCTGGTGCGCGATTCCCGACTGTGACGGCATGCCGCACTGGGCGACGACCACCGACACCGATGGCGACGAGGTCAACACCTTCGTCAACGCCTCGGACGCTGTTGGTCCCATCGGACAGCCGCTCGGGCCGATCGTGTTTGAGGACACAGACGGAGAGTGGTACGTCACCGATGACGACGTGCCGCAGGACTCCTCCCACGAGGTCGTGGGCAGGCCGATCCTCGATCCCAACTGGGCACACAATCACGCTCGCGAGGACCAGAGGCTCCCCGAGTGGCAGAAGCGCTGGATCTTGTTCATCATGTCCGGGCGAGGCTCGGGCAAGACCCGTACTGGTGTCGAGTTCGTCACCCTGTGTGCTCGCAAGGGGCTGGATGGTGCCATCCTCGGTCGTCGCGGCACTGAGTTGGTCAACACCCACGTGGCTGAGATCATCGCCCACGCCCACCCGGACTTCGTACCCGTGCACTGGGCGTCCAAGGACATCTTGGAGTGGCCCAACGGTGCGATCACCTACCTGTTCTCCGCTGAGAAGCCCGAGAACATCCGGTCCGTCAACCTGTCGTATGCATGGGTGGACGAGGCCGCGTTCATGGACGAGATCGAGACGGCGTGGATGAACCTCAAACTCGCCACCCGTGTCCGCAAGGATGGCAACCCCATCCACTTCTTGATTACATCTACCCCTACGGGGACGCCGTGGGTCATGAAGATGGAGGACGACCCAGACGTGATCGTGCGTCGGGTCTCCACCTACGCCAACCGCGCCAACCTTGACCCTGACTTCGTGAAGGACCTCGAAAAGGAGTACGAGGGCACCCGGATGGGTAGGCAGGAGTTGCACGGCGAGGTGCTGCGCGATGTCGAGGGCGCGCTGTGGAATGATGACATGTTCAACCACACCCGAGTCGACGCTGAAGCCTTCGCCGACCTCGTCGAGTCCTACGACGACGTGGCGGTGGGTGTCGACCCGGCAGGCTCGAAGGGCAAGCGATCGGACGCCACCGGCATCATCGCCGCAGGAGCCCGCCACACCGATGACGACGGCAAGCCGCTGCACGCATCCACCTTCGATGTCATCGCACGGGCCACCTTGAAGGGCACACCCACCGAGTGGGCTCGTGCCGTGTTCAAGGTCGCCAACCACACCCACGCCCGTCGCATCGTTGCCGAGAAGAACTTCGGTGGTGACATGGTCAAGCAGGTGCTCCTCGATCACGCGAAGTTGTACCCCGAGGACGCGATCAACGACTGGGGCGAGAACATGGCCGATCTTGTCGAGGTCACCCACGCCGTCGTCGGCAAGGAGACCCGCGCTGAGCCCGTGGTGGGCAAGTATGAGCAGGGCCGCGTCACCCATGTCACCTCACCGGGTGCCTACGGGGATCTGGCCGATCTGGAGAAGCAGCAGGTCACGTGGGTGCCGAAGTCTCGCGGTGGACGGATGCCGTCCCCCAACGACATCGACGCTCTCGTGTGGGCGATCCGTACCTTGGAGACCAAGGTCAAGCACTCAACGGCCATGGCGTCGGGCTCCAGTGTTTACGCCAAGTTGAAGCGCAGCCCCACCTCGCCGCGACCGGGTGTTTCCAGAAACCGCCCCGTGGTGATCCCCGGCCCGAAGGGTCGCAGGCAGCGCGCCTTCACTGTCGCCACGAGGTCCAAGCCACGCTCTCGCACACAGGTGCCCAGCCTGTAGCCAACACGGTGTGTTACCGTACACGGCATGAACAACACTGAGTTCTACTTCGAGGCGGTGCAGACCATTCTGCTGTTCCTGATCTGGATCACGTTGAGGTTCGGGCGATGAGCAAGACACGACCCAAGCCCTATTGGTGGCACTGGAAGACCTACGGTCACTTCCGCAAGACGGACCGGCGTCTCAACCGCAAGGGCCAGCGCCGTGTCGAGGATCGCATCACCAAGCGCGAGATCGAGGAGCAGACCTGATGACTGGACGCAGGGCGGTAGCGATCTCCACCACCGGCCATCAGCACCGCTTGGGGTTTCTGGAAACCTCCGTACGCATGTGGGACGCGGCCCTCGGTCCGGGCGACTCACTGTTCGTGACTGTGGACGGGACGAATGAGAACGCCCGGCAGGTCGCCGCATGGGTCAACGAGATCACCGGCAGCGTGTTTCAGGTCGGTCGGCCTCTGCCCATCCTCAGCGCCCGACGCTCGGGCAAGACGTATCGGGCCGAGCAGATGATGGGTACTCGCAGGCTGGGCGTGGCCGTGAACAAGAACACGGGCCTCGAACTCATGATGGACAACACCAAGGCCGAGCACCTGTTCCTGTGCGATGACGACACGTGGCCGCTGTACTCAGCCTCCCTCGACAAGCACACCGGCTTGATGACGGATCAGGGCGTGGGGCACTCGATGGTGTGTTGGGGCAAGTCGCGGCTGGTCTTTCACCATGAATCGTCTCCCGTTGCTCTGTGGAACTGGCCCCGAGGCTGCATGTTGTATGCCCACCGCTCCGTGATCGAGAAGGTCGGTGGATTCGACGAGCGCATGCGCAACGCACACGAGCACGCTGAGTTCTCCCGGCGCATCCACCAGCACGGGTTCACCACAGCCCCCTTCGTCACCCCCATCTCCTACGCCACCCGCAAGGGTCAGGGCGCAGCGGCCCTGTGGCACTGCGAGGACATGGCTCGACCCGGAGAAGTGCTGGCCTCGCTAGGGGCGAGGCGCGACGCCATCACATCCATCGACAAGGCCGAGCGGGACTGGGATGCGATCCACGAGGCCATGGACGACCGTGACGGCAATCTGGCCTTCGTGCCCTACTCGGCGCACGGGAACGACAGGGCATCGGCTATCCTGTGCTCTGACCTGTCGAGCCAAGGAGGCTGTGCCGTGGAGCCAGCGAGCCGAGGGAGCAGCAAGTGAGCACGGAGTTCTACTGGGTGGCGGTCATCGCCACCACCATCCTCAGCACAGCCCGGCTCACCCGCCTCGCTGTCTACGACAAGTTCCCCCCGGTGCAGTGGGTCCGAGACAAGTACCTCGACGCCACCGACGGATCGGGCTGGGGCCTGCTGGCCCTGTGCGGGTACTGCATGTCGTTCTGGGTCACGGCGCTGATCGTGATCGCAGGACTGTACGCCGACGTATATGCAGCACCGGTTCGCGGCGAGACAGCCGATGCGCCCTTCGCGTCGTGGTGGATCCTCAACGGCATCCTCGCCATGTCCTACCTCGCCGCCACCTACATTGCCAACGACGGTGACGACAGCGAGGATGAGGACTGATGGTCGCCACCCCCTCGCGGCTCCCCGCTCGCGCTGTCGCCGCTGAGCAGGTCTCAGGGCGCGCAGTGTCATCGGTTTCTGGAAACGATCTGGCCTCCATCAAGACAGCCGCAGCGCTGTACTCGCAGAAGCGACCCAAGGACCGGCGCACCGACCGTACGCAGATCGCCCAGCGCTGGCAGATCGAGATGTACCGCCACGTCAACATTTGTGGCGAGGCTCGCTACGCGGTGATGCTGTTCGCCCACATCGCCGCCCGTGCCGAGATCGGCATCTCCGAGGGCACCGCACTAGGCCGCAAGGCCGTGTGGGTCGATGTCGGCCCCGAGGTCGAGGTGTTGGCCGAACTCGCCCCCACCGTGCGCGAGCGCAAGAAGTTGATCCGCGACTTCATGACGCACTGGTGCATCGCTGGTGAGTGCTACCTCATCGCTCGCACCCGCACCGAGACCGACGTGGACCCCACCAACCCCGAGCCGCTATGGGAGATTGTCTCGGTCACCGACTTGCGCCGAGGTACCGGGGACACGTGGGAGGTACGCCACGACAACGACGAGTACATCGCACTCGCCGCTGATGACCCGGTCATCCGGCTGTGGAACCCGGACCCCGGCAAGCGTCGTGAGGCGTGGAGCCCGATGCGCTCGATGGAGACCACGCTCCGTGAGATCGAGTTCCTGACGAGTCACATCTTCACTCAGGTCCGCTCGCGCCTGATGAGCGCAGGCGTGTGGTTCTTGCCCAACAACCTCACCTTCGCCCCACCCCCGGTCGAGGCCGTCGAGGGCGGACAAGAGGCCATCGACGCCATGAACGAGGCCGAGCAGTTCATGGTGAGCCTCGCCGCGTCCTCGATGCAGATGCTTGATGGCGACGAGGTCGCCTTCCCCACCGTCGTGATGAGCGATGATGCTGCGCTGGCGAACATCGACCAGAACAAACTGATCAAGTTCTGGTCCGAGATCGACGACAAGGCCATGACGCTGCGCGATGCAGCCGTGCGCCGGTTCGCACTTGGCTGGGATCTGCCGCCTGAGCAGGTGCTCGGCGCTTCGGGCCTCGCCGTAGGTGGCTCGGGTGGGTCGGCGGGCTCGGTCAACCACTGGGGTGTGTGGGCTAACGAGGAGCAGACCATCGCCAACCACATCGAGCCCGCGCTCGATGAGTTGGTTGCGATCCTCACGACCGCTGTGGTGCGCCGCGTGGTGCTGCGCACGACCAAGATGGTCGCCTACGACACCGCGACCCTGCGTCTGCGCCAAGACCGGTCCAAGGAAGCCATCGAACTCTACGACCGGGGTCAGTTGAAGGGCGAGGTGATGCTTCGCGAGAACGGCTTCGACCCTGAGCACGACCAGATGGACGACGCTGAGTGGCGTCGGTGGATGCTGACCAAGTTGGCGGGAGGCTCAGCCACCCCCGAGCAGGTACAGGCAGCCATCGCCATGCTCGGGATCGTGCTCCCCGTAGCCGCACCGGCCCCCTCTGCCACCCCCGCACTGCCCGCACCGGGCAAGCCGGGGCGAAACGAGCCCCGAAACCTCGACGATCACCCCTATGAAGGGCCTCCACGAGAGCAGCACGACCACTCTCCTGCTCCATTCGGGGCTCTGCACGCCGGATGTGAGGTTCTGGTGCTCCGTGCACTGGAGAAGGCCGGGAATCGGCTGCTGAACGACGGCAAGAGGGGTCGTGACCGGGATCGGAGCACTCCTGCGCACCTCGCACACCTGTCCTTGGCCCCCTCGCACCCCTATGAGGGCGGCGACTTCGACTTCTCGCTGCTCCCGACCGTGCTCAGTGACCGCTCTGCCATCGAACAGGCTCGAATCGGGGGCGCGCTGGCCCGATTCTGCGCATCTCTGTACCGAGATGGCATCGGATACGACCGAGAAGGTCTCATCGCGGTACTGGAGGAGTTCTGATGGGTGAGTTTCTGGAAACCGTGGCCAATACCTACAACGAGAGCCGTGCTCGGGACTTCGCGGGGGGCTACGAGGGTGTGACCCACGCCGGACTCGCCATCGTGGCGCTCGATACGGGCCGAGTCCTCCTCGCACAGCGCGCAGTGGACCCCACCGACGACCCCGAGGTGGCCGAGACGTGGGAGTTCCCCGGTGGGAGCCTCGATGGGGACGAGGAGCCGCTGGCTGCGGCGATCAGGGAGTACGGCGAGGAGGTCTGCCTCCCGCTACCGGTCGGAATGGTCGTGAACGGCTGGCGAGCCGGTCCCGAGGACAACTATCAGGGCTTCGTCTACACCGTGGACACGGCGTTCGACCTCTCAGGCTTCGTCCCCAACGATGAGGTGCAGGCCGTAGCATGGGTGACGCCGGGCGAGGAGCACCAACTCAATCTTCGACCGGAGATGGAGACTTTCGACTGGACTCTGCTGGACGTTTCTGGAAACGAGGACAAGATGGAGACTCAGCCCTGCACCAAGTGCGGCATGGTCCTGACGTGGGAGTCTACGGAGGAGGAATGGCAGGCACCGGACGGATCTATCGGTTGTGACGAGGGTGGATCGCACGAGGTCGCTGACCCTTCGCGCCTCACTGAGCCCGACCTGTCGTGGGCTGACCTCGCGATGGGCGGCGTCCCGATCCACGGCGTGCTCGCCCCCGAAGATGTCGAGACCGGAGACGGTCGTGGCTTCAACGCGGGCTCGATGACGGCTCGCCCCGGCATTCTTCCCTTCTCGTGGCAGAAGTCGGCCATCGGGGCGCACGACGGCTCTGTGGTCACCGGGGGCCTGACGCGCATGATGCGCAAGGACGGCCTCATCCACTACGAGGGCATGCTCATGCCCACCGAGGAGGCAGGCGAGTTCGCTGGCCTGCTCGCGTTCTTCGGTCAGTTCGGCGTCAGTGTCGACGGCGACAACGGTGCCATTGACACGGCCAAGACCAAGGCATCGGGTGTCTTGTGGTTCGACGCGGTGCGAGCATCCGGTCTCACCGCTGTCGCCATCCCTGCGTTCTGTGAGGCGTACGTCGCCTTCGGTCCTCACCCCGACATGCCCAGCGATGCGGTGCTGACCGCCTCCATGCAGGCATCGGGTGATCTCGTGACGTTCGACCGAGGTCCGGGCTGGGTGACCAACCCGAAGGAGACCAAGCGTATCCACGACTACTGGACCAAGAAGGGTCAGGAGGGATACGCGAAGATTGGCTGGGGCACGCCCGGCGACTTCACCCGCGCCAAGAAGTTGATCGGTGCCAAGATCGCCGCCAACTCCCCCGAGGACATGAAGTACCTCAACCAGATTATCGCCCAGTGGCACTACGATGCGCTCGGCTACTGGCCCGGTGAACTCGGCAAGCCGGGCAATGCGCCCGACACCCCGGAGAACCGTCGTCGCGCTGCTCGCCACGCCGCTGCGTCGCGAGGCATCGAGGTCAAGGACGACATCAACGACGGCTGGGAGACGGTGCTGGTCGCCAGTGCTGCGGGCAAGAAGGTCCGTCCTCCGCTGCACTACTTCGAGAAGCAGGAGGGCTCGGGCTCGCTCTACATCGCTGATGAGCCCGATGAGAACGGCTTCCGTCAGACGTGGGGCTACGCCGGGGAGTTCGGTGTGTGCCACCTCGGAATCGACGGCGAGTGTGTCGAGATCCCCGAGGACGACGACTTCTCCGACTTCCACCTTGGCTACACCCGCACCTCCGAGGGAATCATCCGCACGGGTGTCATCGCCTACAAGGTCGAACACCGGCAGGCCGAGCAGATCCTCACAGAGACCGCCGAGCAGTCGCACTACGACAACGTGGCCTGCGCGTGGGCGGCGGTGCGTCTGGGCTACGACGAGAACGGCGTCTGGTTCGCAGGCGTCGTGCTGCCTGGTGTGACGGACGCAGACCTCACCCTCATTGAGGCCACAGGTCAGGTCAGCGGTGAGTGGAAGTACGGATCCATGCGTGCGCTCCAGTGTGTCAACACTCCCGGTTTCGCGGTCAAGTCGAGCGCTGAGTTCGATGAGAACGGCGAGGTACTGGCGCTGGTGGCATCGGCGCACAACCTGAGCGGGTGCGAGCCCACACCGGCTGAGCGCATCGCTGCCTTCAAGCGTGCCCACGAGGAGGCTGAGGCCGAGGCTCGCTTCTCGGCCCTTCGCGCCGCGTGGACAGCCAAGGAAGGTGCCTGACATGGCATGCGCATGCAGCAAGCGCAACAGGCGACAGTACGTGTGGACGAGCACGGACGGCACCACGACGTTCACGTACAGCACCGAGATCGAGGCGAAGGCGAAGGTCATGCGCAAGGGCGGTTCATATGTGACCGTCTCGCTCGGAGGCTGAGGTGACGATCACCGTCCCGGAGGTTGGGGTCAGCAGCACCGGCAGCGCTCTGGTCTCTATCGGCTCAGTACCGGCAGTAGGCGATGTGGTGATCTACCACGTTTTCTCTGCCCGCGCTGCGGCTCCCCGCGCCGTACTCAGTGTCGCCGGTCTTGGTGGTACGTGGACTGCGCTGTCCAACCCGGCTGGTACACGGTCTTCGTGGTGGATCAGCACTGATTGCAACGCATCCGGCAACGTCACCGCGACCTTCGACTTCGGCACTCCGACTCCATCCGCCACTGCGTGGATCATTCGCGGGCTCCCTGCTGGATACAGTGTTCTTGATCTCGATGACACGCAGGGTGATCCAGTCGTCGCCCTCGCTGGTCCCACTCAGAACGCCGAACTGTTTCAGATCGCACTCGCACACGGACGCTGCGCGCAGCAGCCCATTGTTGGCCCCACCGCCGTATCACCCGCAACAGGTTGGGTTGAGAACGGCAGCAGCAGCAACTCCGACTCGGCCTACCGCATCCCCACCGCTGTCGGCCCCGCCGCTCACAGGGTCGACTACGGCTCCCCGCTGTCGGGGATGATGCTCGCCTCGCAGATCGTCATGGGTGTCCCGGCTGCCCCTCTGGCGGTGACGGGCCTCACGCAGATCGGGCAGACGCTCGACTCTGTGACAGTCGCCTACACTGCGCCGGGATCAGGCACTCCGCCCACCTCGTACCAGCGCAACATCGACGGCGGTGCGTGGGTCACCATTGGCAACGTCGTCAACGCGACGATCACGGGGTTGTCTCCGAGCACCACGTATTCCATCGGAATCCGGGCAATCGCAACAGGTTCGGCTGGTCCCGGTCCGGCGACCTATGTCGACGCCACCACCGAGGATGCACCGGCTCCTCCCAACCCGCCCACGGAACTGGTACAGACCGAGGCCACCCCCTCGTCGGTGGCCTTCTCGTTCTCGCCGCCCGAGGACGGTGCGATCCCCACCGGGTACGAGTACGAACTGGACGCCTCCGAGCCGATCCCACTCGGTCTGTCCACCACCGCTGAGCGCACCGGGCTTGCGCCTGAGAGCGATTACACCGTTCGGGCTCGGACGCTGGCCTCCACCGGGGAGAGCGAGTGGTCGGAACCTCTCGTGGTCTCGACCACCGCCTACCCCCCGCGCAACGTGGAGTGCTTCGAGCCGGTACGGGGATCGGGTCTTCGCGTCACGGAACTCGACAACAGGGGCGCTGTCGGTGAGACTGTGCGCTACGCCACTTCCAAGTCAGTCGTGAAGGTGACGATCAACGAGGTTGTCGACTCAGCGAAGAACGAGACGATCAAGAGCCCCGAGGGTGCGAAGCGCCTGCGGCTCACCAAGCCTGCGAAGACGATTCGCAACACGGTCGACGTGGACTTCATCCGAGTCGACCCCGGTGTGCTCAGTCTGGTGGCTGGCGTCGAACTGATCTACCGTCCCGATCCCGATGCTCTCGGTTTTGGTGAGGGCGAGTTCGGGATGATGTTCTTCGGCGGGGCTGAAGGTCAGGTCGTCGGCTTCGAGGTCGGTACGCGACTCACGGCCACATCGTTCGCACTGGAGGTCTGGTCCAAGTTGGGCGGGCAGCGCTGTGTGGACGGCTCGCCCATGTGGGGCTACACGCTGTTCCCCTCCCTGCGAGGTGGTCGCATCAGCGGGTTCCGGTTCACGAATGGGCTGGTGTCGTTCAACTTGCGCGGTGCCCAGACCCGGCGCTCCCCACTGTGGGATGTAGGGCCGTACGATCTCGAAGGACCGTTCGAGCGGCTGACCAGTCTGGTTTCCAGAAACACCTCATGGCGCATGTTCATGACCCCCGCGACTCCTCCCGCCGAGGTGTGCGGTGTGCAAGAGTTCACCCCAGCGGTGCTGGACAATGGCACCGCCGCCAACCCCATGCCCGACCCGGACGCGCCAACGATCGTCGATGGTGGCGGTGCGATCACAAGCGCGTGGATCATTGAAGGAGGACGAGCATGACCCACATCTTGCAGCGACGTGACGAGGCTGCCACATGGACATCGGTCGACCCGGTGCTCATGGAGGGCGAGGCTGGTCACGAGACTGACACCGGCAAGTGGAAGTTGGGCGACGGCATCACCGCGTGGACCGCGTTGCCCTACAAGGGTGGCGTCGACTCGGTCGCAGGCAAGACGGGTGTGGTCACGCTCGAAGTCGCTGACGTGTCCGACGCAGCACCGCTGGCGTCCCCGACATTCACAGGCACCCCGAGTGCTCCCACGCCCCTGCTGTCCAATGACAGCACCCGGCTGGCGACCACCGAGTTCGTCAAGGCCGTCCTGCTCGCGGCCCACCCTGTGGGCGACATCAAGTACACGACCAACGCGGCCAACCCCTCGACCTACATCGGGGGCACGTGGGAGGCGTACGGAGAAGGACTCGTGCTGGTGGGCTTTGACGCCGGACAGACCGAGTTCGACACCATCGGGGAGACGGGTGGTGTCAAGGAAGTCACCCTCACCGCCGCCCAGTCGGGTCTGCCCGCACACGACCACGATGTTACCGACCCCGGACACAAGCACGCCAACCCCGGCGCTGAGGCATCCACGTTCTTCAGCGACATCGGGTTCTCCTACGGCGTGACGGTCCCCAGCACCGAGGAGACCTCGGTCGCGGCCACGGGACTCACGGTCGATGCGGTCGCTGCGGCACCCGCCGCTGAGGCCCACACCAACCTCCAGCCGTACGGCGTGGTCTACATCTGGCGGCGCACTGCGTGAGGAGGTTTCCAGAAACCGTGTGGTATCTTCGCTCCTGTAGTGAGCCTAGGTGCCCTCGACCGTAGCAACACAAACCTGTACTTCAACCAGTCCAGAACAAGGTCACGAAGGGACACCGGACACCATGAAGATCCACGAGTTCTCCGCCAAGGAGTTCGCCGCCAAGACCGAGGATGAGCGCAAGGCGGTGCTCGCCGGTCTCTCCGACGAGGCGCTGGACGCCGCGCTCACCGAGGGCAAGACCGAGGCTACGGCGCTGTTCGCCAAGGAGGCCCCCACCGTCGCCGACGCCGACGAGGTCGAGGCCATCACCCTCTCGCTCAACGAGATCGAGACGGCGCAGAAGGACCGCGTCACCGAGGCGCAGGCCGCAGCGGATCGCTTCGCCGCCGCCAAGGCCAAGTTCGCCGGTGAGCCCATCAACGACGGCGTCGAGGACTCCGAGGAGGAGGACGCCGAGGCTGAGGCCGAGGAGATCGAGGAGGCCGAGGACGCCGAGGTCGAGACCGAGGTCGAGGCTGATGACGCCGACGCCGAGGACGTCAGCACCGACGACGGTGACGACGGCGCGACCGTCGCCTCCATCCGCGCCGGTCGTGCGCTGCCCAAGCCGAGTGCGGCCAAGAAGGTGGGCCGCACTGCGAAGCGTCCGGCCAAGGCCGCGAGCAACGTGGTCATCACCGCGAGCGCGTCGACCAAGTCCTTCGAGCCCGGCAAGGTGCTCGACAACGGCATGAGCGATGTGGCGAAGGCGTCGATGGAGGTCGCTCGCTCGTTCCCGTCCTTCAACCCCGTCACCGCCTCCCGTCAGCGTGAGGTCAGCGGCGGTGCTCCGGTCCTGCGCAAGACGGCGACCGCCGCCATCGAGGTGAAGAACGAGTTCACCACCGGGGCCAAGCAGAACGCCAGCGCCGAGTACGACACCGTGGGTGAGGCCGTCAAGGCTCACCGCGAGCGGGTTGAGGCATCGCTGGGCAAGCGTGGTCAGGCCGCGATGGCTGCGGCCATGGCGTGGTGTGCTCCGTCCGAGGTCGTCTACAACTGGATCGCGGACTTCGTGGTCGACGGCCTGCTCAGCACTCCGGAGATCAACGCGCCGCGTGGTGGGCTCATGCTCACCGAGGGTCCGATGCTCCTTCAGGACGCGGACGCCTACGGCACCGAGGCAGCCATCGACGCCTTCGGATTCGGCGGCACCGAGGCCGAGATGGAGGCGGGCTACATCAAGGAGTGCGAGACGATCGTCTGCCCCGAGTTCGACGAGTTCCGTCTCGACTTCGACGGCTACTGCTGGAAGATCCCGATCCTCACGCAGAAGACGTTCCCGGAACTCATCGCGGACGCCATGCGGGTCTCGGACGTGGCCTACGCCCACAAGATCAACCGCCGCAAGATCCGCGACATCCTCGCCCTGTCGACGGCGGTCGACGCGACCAACGCCCTCGGTGGCGTCATGGTCGACACGCTGGAGGCGTTCACGCAGGTCGCCATCAAGGAGCGGCGCTGGTGGAACCTCGGCGAGAACGCCACCATGGAGGTGAAGTTGCCGCAGGAGGCGCTGGTCATCTTCCAGTTCGACATGGCACGTCGCTCGGGCCTCGCGCTCAACGACACCGCCACGGCCCAGAAGGTCAACGCCCACTTCGCCGCGCACAACCTCGCGGTCGAGTACCTGTCGGACTTCGACCAGCGCTACGGGGCCGCGACCCCCACCGCTGACTGGCCCGAGACGATCCGGGGCATCATGTACCCGGTCGGCACGTTCCTCACGGCGCAGGACGACGTGATCAACCTGTCGACGATCTACGACGCGGCCTCGCTGTCGGAGAACGAGTACACCGGCGTCTTCTACGAGCAGGGAATCAAGGTCATCAAGCGCGGCTACCGTAGCCACGTGATCGAGGTTCCGGTCTGCGTCGCCGGTCGTACCGGCGCCAACGACCTGACCTGCACCGGGTTCGACGTTCCGGCGTTCGACGGGTCCTTCTGATCCGGTGGGGCCGGTTTCTGGAAACCACTCAACGGTGACCAGCAACCGGCCCCTTCCGAACCAGAGGCGAACTGACGAGACAAGGAGAAGGACGTGACTGCACAGATGATCCGGGGACGTGAGGTGACTCGCCCCACACCCGAGCGTCTGCCTTCGACGATCCTCGATGTCGCCACGGTGGTCGAGTATGGCGAGGACGAGTCGTGGGGCCTGACCAACAACGAGGGACTGTGGCCGTCCTATAACTGCCTCGACACCCTCGTGCCCACCCCGACGTGCGCCAACCCGTCTCCGCAGACGTTCAAGGAGTTCAACGTCGCTCCGTGGGTGCCGGGCTTCGAGTTCGCCGTTCACGGCGGTGTGCGCTGCCGGGCCATCGGTCTCGACCAGCGCGACCAGATCTCCGAACTGGAGCGGGTGTTTGAGCGCAACGAGGCCAAGGGCGTCGAGATGGCGCTGCTGCTCAACCGCTTCGCGGAGGCTTCGGTGGGACCGGGCAGCGATGACGCGCTGAATCCGGGCGCTGACGGCATCTGGGACGCCCCGGTGGACCTTGGGACCATCAGCACCCTCGCGGGCGCTGTGGCGGCGCTGGAGGGCTACGCAGCGGCCAACTACGCTGGTGTCCCCACGCTGCACCTACCGCGTGCGGCCCTCACCCCCGGCTTCGGGGCTGGCCTGTTCATCAAGGAAGGCGAGCGCTTCTACACCAAGGCGGGCTCCAAGATCGCGGCGGGTGGGGGCTATGACGACCAGCCCGGCAAGGCTGCTGGCGTCTACGACCTGTTCGTCACGGGAGAGGTCTACGTCGAGAAGTCGTCCGGCTTCTCCCGTCAGGAGATCGTCCACCCCGGTGACGGCTCGGGTGAGGGCTCGGACCAGAACGGCATTCCGGAGAACTCGGTGATCGCACTGGCCGAGCGGATGTTCCGGGTCGGCGTCGACTGCCTCGTCGCGCAGGCGACCGTCGCGATCTACACGGTGTCGTGATGAAGCGCTCCGTGTTCGTACCGGCCAACAAGGCAGGGTCTCGCAAGGACACCGCTGTGCTGCTGGTCGGCACGGCTCGCGAGTTCGGCATCAGTCAGGACGACATCTTGTCGACCTCCACCGGCTACCTCATCACTGAGCGGCTGGACGCTGTCCTCCAGAAGGAGAGCAGCACCAAGAAGACTTCCGGCAACCGGGCCGCGAAGAAGAACTCCCAGAAGGAGCGAGCATGACAACCGAGTGCTACGCGCAGGTCCGGGGCCGTGTCATCCGAGTGACACGTCTCGACGGCTGTGGCGTCCCTGACCCCGGCGCATCCGCCACGGTCGTGTCCAAGCGGATCTCGACGATCACGGTCGACGAGGTGACCGACGAGGGCACCAACATCCGCGAGCGCAACTTCGGTGACGAACTGTGCATCGTCGATGACGCCTTCACCACGGCCATCGGGTTCACCGCCGACATCGCCCTGTGCGGCGTCGACCCGGACCTGATCAGCCTCATGACCGGCCAGCCGGTCGTCCTCAACGCGGCGGGCAACATCGTCGGCTTCGACTCCGACACCGGCATCGACCTCGACGACTTCGGCTTCTCGCTGGAGGTCTGGTCGCGGATCGCAGGCGCGGCCTGTGACCCGAGCGGCAACCGCAAGTGGGGCTACACCATCCTGCCGTTCCTGAAGGGCGGTCGTCTCGGCGGCTTCTCGTTCGAGAATGGCCCGGTCTCGTTCACCATCTCCGGTGCGCAGACCCGCGATGGCAACGGCTGGGGCTCCGGTCCCTACGACGTGGACCGCGACGAGGTGGGTGCGCCCATCCCGCTGTTCACGCCCCTGCGGACGATGACCCACTACCGCAACACGCTGGTCACCCTCGACCCGCCCGAGGCGTCCTGTGGGGCCTTCGCGCTGGCCTCGGCCTGATCAACACCGGCAAGCGAGCCCCGGTCCCGATGGGGTCGGGGCTCGCAGTCGCATAGAGACGTTTCCAGAAACTTAGGAGTACCCCATGTCGTGGCCCGTACTAGGACAGAAGGCACCCGACTTCTGGGACCAGCAGTTGCACGACTACATCGACGACGCCGATGCAGCCTCCACCGCTGACGCTGCCGCTGCCGCCGCCGCCGCAGAGACGGCGCAGACCACAGCCGATGGCGCTGCTGCCGCCGCTGTCACGGCGCAGGACACCGCTGACGGCGCTGCCGCTGACCTCGCCACCCACGAGGCGAACGTCGCCAACCCGCATGCTGTGACGAAGGCTCAGGTCGGGCTGGGCAGCGTCGACAACACCAGCGATGCCGCCAAGCCTGTCTCGACGGCTCAGCAGACGGCACTCGACCTGAAGGCGAACCTTGCCTCTCCGACCTTTACCGGAGATCCCAAGGCCCCGACGCCGTCAACCGCAGACAACGACACCTCGATTGCTACCACGGCGTTCGTCAAGGCGCAGGCGTACGCGCCCCTTGCATCTCCGACCTTCACGGGTGACCCCAAAGCCCCGACGCCGTCAACCGCAGACAACGACACGTCTGTCGCCACCACGGCGTTCGTCAAGGCGCAGGCATACGCACCGCTGGCGAGTCCCGCACTGACGGGTACCCCCACTGCTCCGACTCAGGCGAGCACGACCAACGACACGTCGCTCGCCACCACGGCCTTCGTCAAGACCGCCTCCTCGTCGCTCACAGCGCAGGGTTCTGAGTTGCGTGAGTCCTTCACCGGGATGTCGGACGGCTCCCCCGCCGCAGTGGCAGCCACTCGACAGGCGATGACCAACTTCCAGTTCTACTCCGACGCAGCGCCCTACGTACGTTCGGGCTTCCTGTCCACGCTCGTGGTGAACAACGCGCAGGCGGGCTCGTATCGCATTGCGCAGTTGAGCGGCCCGGTGGTCCGCACTGGAGCACGCTTCGCCTTCAGCCCCTACACCGTTGGGGGAGGGCTGATGGCGCTCTCGATCCAAGCGACCAGCATCTCCACCAAGACGGAGGGGCAGGTGCCGATCTCTCCGATGCACCTCACGATCAGCCCCACCGGCTGGAGCATCGATGTGAACGACACCGACAACACGGGTGTCGAGACTGTGGCATCCGGCAACTTCGATGTCGCCCTCACCGCTGACAGCACGACGCTGCACACGGTCGAGGTCATTCTGGACCGGGACCGGCAGAAGTGCTACATCATGTTCCCGGATGGTGACCTCGTCGAGTTCAGCGATTCTCGCTTCGCTCTAGCCGGGACCTTCGTCTACGTCGAGACGTTCAAGTCGGCGGGCTCCTTGTCGTCGAAGACCAACGCGCTCATCAAGGAGTGGTGGGCCGACTCCCGCGCCATTGAGAACAT
>Ga0307414_10000100_pt1 | contig 63343 bp, 61 predicted proteins | sample DK1Ometagenome_FD_203804 | JGI IMG/M metagenome (GOLD analysis project Ga0307414, IMG submission 203804) | Maize rhizosphere microbial communities from greenhouse at UC Davis, California, United States - DK15-O-3 | ecosystem: Host-associated > Plants > Roots > Rhizosphere > Soil | place: USA...
AGCATCTGTCGCGTGTGGAGATGGAGCGGGCGCTCAACGCCATTTGCGACCGGCTTCACAATCTGCGGCTCGATCTCGATGCGCCAGCGCCTATGATCCGGGGGTCGATGATGCGGGTGCCGCACAGCCTTCACGTCCTGTTCGATCCCCAAGGCTGAGAACCAGCACAGCTTCATCACATATGCAGCGGCCTGTCCGCCGCTGCCCTTCCGCCTGCGCGAGAGCCCGGATTTCCTGGCTTGGACGATGCATCAGATGGGCGATGACTGGACCGAAGCACTCCTCCCCGGGATGGCACAGGCCCTCGGCTCTGATATTTCGGATGCAAGTTCATCATTCGAAATTCTCGGCGCGATGGCGCTGATCAGTGACATGCAGGAAGGAACATCATGGCGAGTCAGGCGCAGGCCAAGCCGGTGGAAACGACACCGCTCTACACCGGGCCGATCTTCGATGCGGACACCCATTTCTGGGAAACCGACGACGCGTGGAGCGCCTATCTGTCTGAAAAGACGAAGAAGGATTGGGGCATCAGTTTCAAGACGGGCGCGGATGGCGACTTCGCCATGTATGTCGGCCCGCGCAAGGTAGAGATCAGCGCCGATCACCTGTTCGAGGATGGCCGCGTCCCCGCGCCGGGCAAGCTGCACGAATGGCTGCGCGCGATGAAAGAGGGCAAGGCCGAGATCGACATGCATGTCGCCAAGACGGCCGACATGATGGAACCAGCCGCCCGCGTGGCAAAGCTCGATGGCTGGGACGTGCGCTCCAGCATCCTGTTCGTCGGCAACATGATCACGGCGATCAGCTTCCTTGATGAACCGGTCGCCGCCTATGAGGTGCTGAACGCTTACAACCACTGGATGTATGACCAGTGGCGGTTCAACTATAATGACCGCATCTTTACAGCGCCCATCGTGACGCTGGCCGATGTCGGCAAGGCGTGCGAGCAGGTGAAATGGTGCGTCGAGCGCGGCGCGAAGCTGATCCTGATGCCGATGGGCCCCTATAATGGCAAGGCGCCGGCGCATCCCGATCACGATCCCTTCTGGTCGATCGTCAACGAAGCCGGCCTGCGGGTGGTCTTCCATGTTTCCGAAGCGATCTACATGAAGGACCATATGGCCGTCTGGGGCGAGCCGGTGCAGCAGTCGCGCATCAAGCAGACTGCGTTCGTGTGGATGCACGGCTATTCGGAACGGCCGGTGATCGAGACCCTGTCGAGCTTCATCTTCTGGAACTTCTTCGAACGCTTCCCCAATGTGAAGCTGCTGTCGGCGGAAAACGGGGCCGAATGGGTGCCCGCCATGCTGTCGAAAATGGACAAGTGCCGTGGCATCGCCAAGAACGGCTATTGGCCGGGCGGGCAGCTGAAGGACCGGCCGAGCCGCATTTTCGCGCAACATGTCGGCGTCGTCGCCTATCCGGAAGACGATCTGCGGGCGATCATCGATCAGGTCGGCAGTGTCGACTGGATCATGATGGGGTCGGACTATCCCCACGCCGAGGGCGTGGAACAGCCGCGCGTCTTTGCCGACGAAGCCTGCAAGGGGCTGAGCGCGGAGGACACCCGCAAGGTGATGTACGAAAACGGCATGCGCTTCATGGGGCTGCCGCTTTAACTCAGGTACAGGTGCTCCTGCACAAGCGGGAGCACCGCAAGTTCCGGCGCAAATGTTCGTCAGAGTTCCGGCGCTGGCGGGCCGGGATCGTCGGGATGCAAACCCGACGCCTGCCGGCCTGCCCGCAGGAGCTGGCCCAACAGGAAATCGAAATTGCCGCGCATGCGGTTGAGCGGGGCCGCCACCATCAGGGCGCCGATATTGCTGTTGCCAGTGTCGAACACGGGCACGGCGATGGCGGCGGTATCCTGCAGCATTTCGCCAAAACTGGCGCAATAGCCCTTCGTTGAAATCGACCGGAGGCTTTCCAGCACGCTTTCCGGCGTCGTCCGCGTAGATGGGGTCAACGCCTTGAACTGCGCGCGCGCGAGATAGTCTTTCCTCTTTTCGGCCGGAGCGAAGGCCAGGAGCACGCGGCCCGCCGCACTGGCGTAAAGGGGCGCCCGGATGCCTACCCGCATGGCATAATGCACCGGCTGCGTGCTGTTGATCGCGTCGGCATAGATGACCTGCCCGATCTCCCAATCCGCGATGGCGTAGCCGACCGACTCGCTCGTCGCCTGCGCCAGTTCGCGGAGGTAATGACGAATGATGTCCGGCGCGGACCATGCCGACATGATCGTGCCGGCCAGCCGGAAGGCGGAAGGACCGAGCCGGTAGATATTATTCTCGCAGATCAGATGGCCGTCGGCGGTTAGCGCCCGCAGGGAATTCAGGAACGTACTTTTGGGCACATCAAGCGCCTGGCTGATTTCCGTAAGCGACAGTCCGTTGCGCTGTCGCGCCAGCAGTACGAACAGGCTGAGCACACGCGACATGGCGCGCGGCCCCCCGAACGAACCATTAGGTGCACCGGCATTGTCCCTACGTGCCTCAGCCATAATGCCTTCCCCTCCAGTCCCGGCTCTCCGGTCACTGTCACTGTTGAACGACTGTGGCAAAGGTGCCGCAATACTCAAGATTTCCTCCCCAGGGTTGCACCAGATCATATAAGCGATGCTTAGCGGTTCGAAAATCCGAACGCAATTCGAAAAACTTGCGCATCACATAAGCGATGGCGTATGCAGGGTCACGCTGTCGCAGAACGGCCGATTCGGAGGACAGGAGGACGCCATGAACAGTAAAGATATGCGCACTATCAAATCCGCTCACCGGGTGCTCGAAATTCTCGAATATTTCGATCGAGAGCATCGGACCGCGACGGTGATGGACCTTTCCAGGTCGCTGGAATATCCGCAGTCGAGCACGTCGGAGCTGCTTCGTTGCCTGACTCGGCTCGGCTACCTCCACTATAACCGCTATCGCCGTACCTTCAGCCCCACGGCGCGCGTCGCCTTGCTGGGATCATGGGTGGAACCCACGCTGTTTCGCGGCGGCACCGTCCTGACCGCGCTTGACCATGTAGCCGAATCCGTGGGTGAAACGGTGATCCTTTCAACAGCGGCGAATTACGAGGTCCAGCATCTGCACGTCGTTGACGGCGTAGGCGAAAATGCCGTGGTTGAGCATGCGGGACATAGCGAACCCCTGCTGCACAGCCCGCAGGGGCGGTTGATCCTGGCCAGCTATCAGGACGCGCATATCCGCTCGGCAGTGCACAGGCTGAACGCGGAAGAGGTTGATCCGGAACGGCGTGTCCGGATGCCGGAGATGATAGAAGAACTGTCGCGGTTGCGGACGCAAGGCTGGAATATTCAGCCTGAGGCGCGCGAAGACGGCGCCGGGGTCGTCGCCGTGCTGTTGCCGCCGCGCAAGGGGATGGAGCGGCTGGCGCTCAGCGTTGTGGCGGCCCGCGAAGTCATTGAGGATCGGGCAGAGGAAATCCTGAAAATCATGCTGGAACAGCGTGACGATATCCTGCCGAAATGCCGTTCCGGGGAAAATCAGAAGCAGGACCGGATGGCCATGCCTGGCATGCCGGGTCTGGCGGACCACCGCATGCCCGAGGCGGGCGGCCGTCCCATGATCCACGTCTGACGGGCGGCGGCAAATAAGGGCGAGGAGAGGTCCGTGGAAATGAGCCGGAAGGAAAGCGCCACCGTCATGGCGAACGCCACGGATATGCGGCCCTCGGAAAATGTCCATGCCGATCCCTCCCTGGCCGAAAAGGGCCTGCGCAAGGGCAGGGAACTGTCGGCTGAGGAAAGCGCGGCGATCATGCGCCTCGCCGCCGACATGCGGCCGGGCGAAAATTTTCACCCCGAGGATTGATTGGCGTTCACTCGTCCGAATTGCCGAGGATTTGCAGGAGCTTGAGCAGCGCGGCATCCTGATGTGCTGCAATTTCAGCAACCGTCCTGCCGCTGTTCGCCTGGGCGATCTGCTCCGCCAGCTTTGCCCGGAGCGCCGGGTCCATGAGGTCGGGCGTTTCGATCGTGCTCCAGCGCTTCATGATGCCGGGCGAGAAATGTTCCAGAAAATTGGCCAGACCGCCTTCGCCGCCTGAGGTGTGGAAAGTGGTGAACTGCCCCTGGATCGCCCATTTAAGTGCTGGGCCGTAGCGGATCGCCTTGTCGACATCCTCCACGCTCGCAGCCCCGCTGGCCACCAGGCTGACGGCTTCCCGGAACATCGCGCTGGTCAGGCGATTGGCGATGTGGCCGAAAATTTCCTGGTTGAGCCGTACCGGCTCCTTTCCCATGGAGACATAGAAGGCTTGAGCGGCATCGATGGCGGCAGGATCGGTGCGCTCGCCGCCGCCCAGTTCGACCAGCGGCATCAGGTGCACAGGATTGAATGGGTGGCCCAGCACGAAACGCGCGCCCACGGGACAGCTCGCCGCAAGCTCACTGATGGGCAGGCTGGACGTGCTGCTCGCCACGATGACGTCGGGCGGCAGCAGCCGGTCCAGCTCTGCGAACAGGGCAGCCTTCATCTCGGGGCGCTCAGGCGCGTTTTCCTGAACGAAATCCGCGCCCGCGACGGCTTCGGCCAGGTCGGTGTGAAAGCTGAGCGCACCGGGCGCGGCTTCATGGCCGAGTTGCGACAGGTCTTTCAGGCACCGCTCGACATGGGCGCGCACTTTTTCCGCTGCGTCGGGCGCTGGATCGTACACAGCGACGGACCGGCCGCTTGCGGCATAGGCCGCGACCCAGCCCGATCCGATCAGCCCGGCGCCGACCACAGCCACATGGCCGATGCGGTCCGCGCCACGCCATGCCGTGCCGCCCTGCGCCATATCAATAGCCCTTGAAAACCGGCTTTTCCTTGTTGGCGAACGCCGTCGTTGCAGCCTTGTAGTCATGGGTGAGCATGGTCATCGATTCATAGGCGATCGACAGTTCCAGGATCGAATTGACCTGCGCCTTCACCTGCTTGTTCACGGACGCCTTCGACCAGCGGACGGCCCAGACCGGTTGGGCGGCGATTTCGCGCGCGATCTTCAGCGATTCCTCCAGCACCTGCTCCTTCGGGAAAGCATAGTTGACGAGTCCGATTTCTTCGGCCTTCGCGCCGTTGAGCAGCTTGCCGCGCATCAGATATTCCTTCGCCCGCTGCGGGCCTACCAGCATTGGCCACATCACCGCGCCGCCGTCGCCCGCGACCAGGCCGACGCGAATATGGGTGTCGCCCAGTTTCGCGTCATCGGCGACAATGCTCATGTCGCAGAAGAGGAAGAGGGATGTGCCAAGACCAATGGCGTCGCCATTCACCGCCGCGATGATCGGCTGCGGACAAAGCAGCAGATGCTCCCACAGGCGCAGCGTGTTCTGCGGCACGCGCAGGGCATATTGCAGGCCATAGTCGGTCTGCGCCCGTTCCGACATCAGCTTGACGTCGCCCCCGGCGCAAAAGGCGCGGCCAGCGCCGGTCAGCACGATGACCTTGATCGATTCATCGCGCGCCAGTTTCAGCCAGATGTCCTCAAGCTGCCAGTGATTGTGGGGACCGACGGCGTTCAGCTTGTCCGGATCGTTCATAGTGACGACGGCAACGCCATCATCGCCGACATCGACGGTCAGGAAATCGAACTCGCTATAGTCGATGGGCTTTGCAAAATCATTCATGGCATTTTCTCCAGAGAATGTGGGAGCGTCGCGGTCTGGCCGGACGCTGTCAATCGGGTCAGGCGGCGCGGCTCTTCTGCCATTCGGCGAAGGTCGAACCTTTTTCGGCAAGTTCGCGCAACAATGCGGCGGGCTTCAGCGAGGGATCGGACGGCGTATCGGCGGCAAAGGCGTCCAGCCGCTCGACGATATGCTTGAGGCCCGTTTCATCGGCATGGAACATCGGCCCGCCCGTCCAGCGCGGCCAGCCATAGCCGTTGATCCAGACCAGATCGATGTCGGATGCGCGATAGGCGATGCCTTCCTCCAGGATGCGCGCGCCCTCATTGATGAGCGGGTAGAGCATCCGTTCGGTCATTTCCGCCTGGTCGATGGCCCGGCGTTCGATGCCAAGGCTCTTCGAGATGCCGACGATCAGCGCCTCGACCTCCGGATTGGGCTGGGGGGTGCGATCACCCGGTTCGTAGCGGTAATAGCCCTGTCCGGTCTTCTGCCCGAACCAGCCGCGTTCGCAGATGGCGTCGGCGATGGGGAAGGGCGTGCCGCGCCGCTTGCGGATCGACCAGCCGATGTCGAGGCCGGACATGTCATTGATCGCCAGTGGACCCATCGGGAAGCCGAAGGCCTTGAGCGCATTATCGACGTCCTGCGGCATCGCGCCCTTCTGCAATAGCAGATCGACCTGCGCTGACCGCTTGGCGACCATGCGGTTGCCGATGAAGCCATCGCAATTGCCCGATATGACCGGCACCTTGCCGATCCTGCGGCCCACGGCCATGGCGGTGACAATAGCCTCCGGGCTGGTCTTTGCGGCGCGGACGACCTCCAGCAGCTTCATGACGTTGGCGGGCGCGAAGAAATGCATGCCGACGAAATTTTCCGGACGTTCCAGCACGCCCGCGATGGCATCAACGTCCAGTGCCGAGGTGTTCGACGCAAGGACGGTGCCGGGCTTGCAGACCTTCTCCAGCTCGGAAAAAATCTCCTGCTTTAGCTTCTCGTCCTCGAACACGGCCTCGATCACCACGTCCGCATCGCTGGCGGCGGCGCGCTCAGTTGCGCCGGAAATCAGCGCCATGCGCTTATCCATTTCGGCCTGGCTGATCGATCCGCGCTTGACCGAGCTGGCGTAATTGCCCTTCACCCGGTCCAGGCCGCGCGTCAGGGCTTCCTCCGTCGCGTCGATCAGCGTGACCGGAATGCCGGCGCCCGCAAAGGACATGGCGATGCCGCCGCCCATCGTACCGGCCCCGATAACGGCGGCGGATTTCACCTCGCGCGCTTTTGTGTCGGCGGGAAGGCCGGGAACCTTTGCCGCCTCCCGCTCCGCGAAGAACAGATAGCGCAGGGCGAGGGACTGGCTTCCCGCCATCAATTCCGCGAAGGCGCGGGTGTCTTCCCCAAGCGCTTCGTCGATCGGCATGGTGAAGGAGCGGCGCACCGACGCGACATTGGCGGCAGGCGCAAGCTGTCCCGCTGTCCGCTTGGTCAGCTTCTCAGCCAGCGCGTCAAAGGCGCTCGGGTCGGTGCGGGTTGCGGCGATTTTCTCATCCCGGTCGCGGACCGGTACGGCTGGCAGATTTTCGTCGATCACCCGCCGGGCGAAGGCGATGCCGGCCTCCACGGGATCGCCCTCGATGACCGCATCGATAATGCCCAGATCCTGCGCCTGCGCCGCTGTCACGGGCTTGCCTGACAGGACGAACTCAAGCGCTTTTTCCGGGCCGACGAGGCGCGGCAGGCGCTGCGTGCCGCCGCCGGCAGGAAAAAGGCCCAGGTTGATTTCGGGCAATCCCATTTTGGCGGTAGGGACAGCCACGCGGAAGTGGCAGCCAAGCGCTACCTCCAGACCGCCGCCAAGCGCGGTGCCATGGATGGCCGCGATGACCGGCTTGGGTGATGCCTCCAGCGATGCGATGACCTGCTGGAGCATGGGCTCGCGCTTGGGCTTGCCGAATTCGGTGATGTCGGCGCCCGCAAAGAAGGTTCGGCCCCGGCATGCCACGACGATCGCCTTGATGCTATCGTCGGCGAGGAACTGGCCAAGCGCCTTGTCGATCCCCTCCCGCACGGCGTGGCCAAGCGCATTTACGGGCGGATTGTCGGACAGGATGACGCCGACGTCGCCTGCTGTCGTGATGGAGATTTTCTCGTTGATCTGCGTCATGATCGGACTTCGGTCTGCCTTTGAATAGGGTGCGGCCAGAAAAAACCGCTGGTTACCCGCCCACAAGCCGTTGCAGCGCCCTTGCTGTCAAGAAATGGGCTGTCGGCGGGGTGACTAATCGTAAATGTGAACTCTGGCCGAACGGCGGCTGATTGCGTCGCCGTGGCGTGCCCTTTGTTCTATGTCATCCTCAAGAAGTTCGCGTGGGAGGCATTTCCGCGCCTTGTCTCATGGGAGCAAAGATGCAGTTCGACCTTTCTGAAGAACAGGGGATGTTCCGGGATTCGGTGGCGGCGTTCGCGCAGCGCCACCTCGCCAATGACGCGCTCAAGCGAGCCCACACGGACGATTATCCTTGGGAAATCGCGCGCCTGATGGCGGAGCAGGGTCTGCTCGGCATCACCATTCCGGAGGACAAGGGCGGCATCGGCGGATCGCTGATGGATGCGGTCATCGCCATCGAGCAGATCGCGGCGGCATGCCCGCGTTCGGCCGATGTGGTGCAGGCCGGGAATTTCGGCGCGATCCGCACCTTTGCCCAGTTCGCCAGCGAGCAGCAGCAGGCTGAGTATCTCGCGCCACTGCTTTCCGGCGACGGCCTGATCGCGGTGGCCATGACGGAACCCGATGCAGGGTCGGCGGTCACCGAGCTCACCACCACCGCAACGCCGGACGGCGACGGCTTCCGGGTGACGGGGCAGAAGATATTCACCACCCACGGCCTGCATGCCACGGTGTTCCTCGTCTATGTCCGCTATGGGCCAGGCACCGGCAATATCGGTTCGGTGCTGATCGAGCGGGGGCAGGAGGGCTTCACCTTCGGCAAGCCTGTGCGCTTCCTGTCGGGCGAGGAATGGAACCCGCTCTTCTTCGACAATGTCTATGTGCCGAAGGAAAAGGTTCTTCTGGGGCCGGGTGGCTTCAAGAAGCAGATTGCCGGCTTCAATGTCGAACGCATCGGCAATACCGCGCGCAGCCTGGCGCTGGGCCGCTACGCCTTCAATCAGGCGGTGGAGCATGCCAAGACGCGCAAGCAGTTCGGCCGCTATCTCTGCGAGTTCCAGGGTTTGCAGTGGAAGTTCGCGGAAATGAAGATCAAGCTGGATGCCGCGCAATTGCTGCTCTACCGCGCCGCCACCAATGCCGATGCGGGCTTTCCTTCGGCCGAGGAAACCGCGATCGCCAAGGCGGCGTGCAACCGTGCCGGTTTCGAATGCGCGAGCGAGGCGATGCAGATCATGGGCGGGGCCGGGTTCGGGGAGGACAGCCTTGTCGAATATTGCCTGCGCCGCACGCGCGGATGGATGATCGCGGGGGGCACGACGGAGATATTGCTCAATCGCATCGCGGAAAATGTGTTCGACCGGCGCTTCCCGCAGGGGCCGTCCTGACAACAGCATGCCCGCGCGCGCGAATAACGGTATAAAGATGTATAGGCAGAGGACGCAGCGATGAACGAAATGGCTGGAAAACCGCAGCGCACACCGGAGGATGACGAAGTACGGCCCGATTTCGTACCTGCCGCCGCTTACATCTCGCCCGAATATGTGCGTCTGGAAAAGGAACGGCTCTGGCCGCGTGTGTGGCAAATGGCCTGCCGCGAGGAAGAGATTCCCAATGCGGGCGACTATTACACCTATAATATCGCCGATGAATCCATCACCGTCGTCCGCAAGGAAACAGGCGAGATCGCGGCCTATTACAACAGCTGTCCGCATCGCGGCCGCCGCCTCACCTCCGGCTGCGGCAAGATGGGCCGTTTCCACTGCAAATATCATGGCTGGAAATGGTCGCTCGACGGCACCCCCGCCGATGTCATCGACCGTCAGGACTGGGGCGATACGCTTCAGGATGAGGATATCACCCTGATGTCCGTCAAGACCGGCAGCTGGGGCGGCTGGGTGTTTGTCAACATGGACCCTGATTGCGAGTCGCTGGAGGAATATCTCGAACCAGCCAAGTCGATGCTCGACCCCTTTGAGTTCGACAAGATGCGCTATGTCTGGCGCAAGCAGATCACCCTGCCATGCAACTGGAAAGTGGCGCAGGAGGCATTCAACGAGGGCTATCACGTCCAGACGACGCACCGGCAATTGCTGCCCTTTTTCGACGACCTCACCTATAGCGCGGCGAAGGGCAAGCATGGCATGTTCGGCTATGCGCCGACGGCTTTGTTCGGTTTGCCAAGCCCGCGCCTTGGCGAGGTGAAGGGCGACATCCGCAAGGGGCTTTACCTGTTCAACAAGGTGATCTGGGATACGCTGCAGGCGACGACGACGCAGGAAATGCTGGCGGCGGGCGAGCGGCTGATGGAACTGCCCGAGGACGCGGACCCCTATACCGTCTATGCGAAATTCGCCGAGTTCCACCGCGAGGAGTCCGCGAAAAACAACCGGCCCTGGCCCGATGTCAGCGTCGAGCAGCTGATGGCGGCGGGAACCGACTGGCATATCTTCCCCAATCTGGTGTTCCTGCACCAGCCGACCAATGTGCTCTTCTATCGCGCCCGGCCCAATGGCGATGATCCCGACAGCTGCATCTTCGAAATCAACGTCATGGAACGCTTTGCCGAGGGTGCTGAGCCCGATGTCGAGGTGGAGCATGGCGCGGACTGGGCCGCGGTCGACTGGGGTTTGATCCTGGAACAGGACTTCCAGAATATGGGCGAGGTGCAGCAAGGCATGAAATCGCGGGGCTTCCGGGGCGCACGGCCCAGCCCGGTGCAGGAGCGCGCCATCAGCAATTTCCATGAAGTTTTGCACCATTATCTGACGGACAAGAACTGATGGCTGGCGTGCGATGGGACGAAACCGTTGACTTCGTGATCGTCGGATCGGGCGGGGGCTCCATGTCGGCGAGCCTCTACCTCAAATCCATCGGCAAGGAACCGCTGGTGTTGGAGAAGACGGACAAGCTCGGTGGTTCGACGGCCATGTCCGGCGGCGTGCTCTGGATACCCAACAACCATTTGCTCGCGCGGGACGGCATAGAGGACAGCCATGAGGCGGGCCGCATCTATATGGACGCGACTGTCGGCAACGATGCTGGGCCCGCAGCATCGCCCGAACGCAAGGAAGCCTATCTGCGCCATGGGCCGGTCATGATGAAATGGCTGGAAGACCGGGGCATGAAATGGCTGCGGACCGAAGGCTGGGCCGATTATTATGACGACCGGCCGGGCGGATGCACGCGCAGCCGTTCGGTGGGCGCGCCCATGCTCGATGCGCGCGACATGGGGCCGCTGTTCGACAAGCTGCGCCTTGGCCCGATGGTAATGCCGCTACCGACCGACAAGGCTGGCATTATCGGCCTCGCCACACGCACGCCCAAGGGCATGTGGGAAGGCATGAAGCTGCTCTTCCGCATGTGGCTGGTCAAGCGGCGCGGCAAGCCGCTGCTCAGCTTTGGCGGCGCGTTGCAGGGGCGGCTGCTGATGCTGGCGGACAATGCGGGCGTCGATTTTCGAACCAACACCGGCGTTGTCGAATTGATCGAGGAAAATGGCCGGATCACCGGCGTTGTGGCCGAGACTGGCGGCAAGCAGCGGCGCATCCGCGCCCGCGATGGCGTTCTCATCAACGCCGGCGGTTTTTCGCACAACGCGGAAATGCGCCGGAAATATGGTCCGCAGCCCAGCTCCACCGAATGGACAAACGCCAATCCGGGCGACACCGGAGAGATGATTGAGATTGCGCAGCGGCATGGCGCTGCGCTGGATCTGATGGATCAGGCCTGGTGGGTGCCCGGAACCATGGTGCCCGAGGGCGGTCCGGCCAATATGCACAATACGGATATTTCCAAGCCGCACTGCATCATCGTCAACCGCCACGGCAGGCGCATCCTGAACGAGAGCGGCTCGTACATGGAGAATGGCCAGCGCCTCTATCAGAACGATGTGCCGGCCTATGTCATCCTCGATAGCCGCCATCGCAAGCGCTACGCTTGGGGCTATTATCCGCCGGGCAAGACGCCGCAGTCCTGGATCGACAGCGGCATGATGAAGAGCGCGGACACGATCGAGGAACTGGCCGAAAAGGCAGGTATCGATCCGGCCGGTCTGAAGGCCGAGGTCGAGAAGTTCAACGGCTATTGCGAGACCGGCAAGGATCTCGACTTCAATCGCGGCGGACGCGGCTATGACAATTGGTTCGGCGATCCCACGGTCAAGCCCAATCCCAATCTGGGCAAGATCGACAAGCCGCCATTCCATGTCATGGAAATTGTGCCGGGGGATGTCGGTACCTGCGGCGGCATATTGACGGACGAATATGCCCGCGTGCTGAAGGCGGACGGATCGGTCATTCCCGGCCTCTACGCCACCGGCAATTCCACGGCCTCGGTGATGGGGCGCTGCTATCCGGCGGCCGGAGCCAGCATCGGTGCGTCGTTCGTCTTCGCCTGGATAGCGGCGCATCACGCGGCGGGCCGGATCGAGAATGCGCCAATGGAGAGTGATGCGGGCGTTAAAGAGGCTGTGTAACGAGCCTCGTATTAAATCTCATTGATCGCGGCTGATTATGGGTTGAAGCTGCCATAGGCTCCTCCCCGTGCCGGGGAGGATAACGTTCAGCCCTCCCGCAGAAACCGGTTCTGAATGCTGCCGACCAGATAATCCCGGTTGGCGGGCTCGTCGAAGGCGTCGATGGTCCAGCCGCCGGGGTTGAACATCGTCCGGATCGCCTCAGGCTCGGGCAGCAATGCCACCTCATCGCCCTGGATGTAGAAATCCCGCCCGGTGACATGGGCGGCCGCATCGGTGCAGAGCCACACCACCAGCGCCGCGACATGTTCAGGCAGGGCCGTCATGCGGGGCGTACTCATCCGGCGGTTCCAGAGGAGGGGAATGCCGAGGCGCTCTGTTTCCGCGATGGTCTGGCCAATCTCTGGCGTGAAGGTTCCGGTAATGTGTGAAACCGGCCGGATCAGATTGCACCGGACGCCGAATTCGCCAAGGTCGCGGGCAACCGAGCGGGTGAGGCCCATCAGCCCCTCTTTGGCGGCCGCATAATTCGCCATGCCCCAATGGCCAAAGCCTGAGGGCGACCCGGTGTTGACTATAACGCCGGACGTCTGCGCGATCATGTGTGGCGCTGCTGCCCTGGTCGTCGCAAAGCTGCCTTTCAGGCTGACGTTCATGCACAGTTCCCAGTCCTGATCGGTCATCCGGTCGATGCGGTTGGGGCGGACGATGCCGGCATTGTTGACAAGGATGTCGATGCGGCCAAAGGCGTCGATGGCCTTTTGCACGACTGCTGCACCGCCCTCCATGGACGATATGCTGGATGTTTCCGCCACCGCTTCGCCGCCCGCATCGCGGATCTCGCGAGCGACGGATTCAGCGAGACTCTGGTCCCCGGCTTCCGTGCCATAGGGGCCGCCGCCCAGATCGTTGACGACGACCTTTGCGCCCTGTTCCGCCAGCAACAGGGCTTCGGCCCGGCCGATATTGCGCCCGGCTCCCGTAACAATGGCGACTTTGCCTTCCAGACGGCGATTGGAATGTTCCATTCGTATTGCTTTCCTATGTTTGAAGAGACGGGAAGGTTCCCGTCAAAGCATCATTTGTCCGCCATCGGCGTTGATCGTCTGGCCCGTCACATAGCGGCTGTCCTCGCTGGCGAGGAAAAGGGCGACCGGTCCGATATCCTTTTCCGGATCACCGAAATAGCCGAGTGAAATTTCCTTGCGGTACATTTCGGCCTGCTCCGGATGCGTGGAAAGATATTCGACCGCAATCGGGCTGAGCGCGGCGGGGCAAATCACGTTCACGCGGATCTTGTGCTTGCCCCATTCGCGGGCAGCGACGCGGGAGAGACCTCTGATTCCTTCCTTGGTGGCGGCATAGATGCCAAAGCCCGGCCCCCCGAAAATGCCTTCCCGCGACCCGAAATTGATGATCGATCCGCCGCGTTCCTTCATGTGAGGAAAGGCTGCCTGCATATGCTGGATCGTTCCGAAAAGGCCCGATTCGATGGTGAGGCGGATCGTCGCGTCGTCCAAATCTTCCAGCGCCATGCCGGGATTGGATGTCTGGGCATTGTTGACCAGAATGTCGATCTGGCCGAACTGCGCGATGGCGGTCTGGACGGCCCGTTCGGCGTCTTCGCGCTTCCGGGCGTCGCCGGCGCAAAGGGCAATCTTGCCGCCCAGCGCTTCCAATTCTTTCTGCACGTCGCGCAGCTTGTCCTCCGTGCGGCCGGTAATCACAAGCGACGCCCCCGCGGTGGCGAATGTCCGCGCAATCCCCAGGCCGACGCCCTGTCCAGCGCCCGTGATAATGGCGACCTTGTCCGCCAGCTTGCCCATGTCCGTCTCTCCTTATTTGGAGGCGCGCCGTAGACCGGCACGACTGTTCTAATCAGGACCAGCCTCGGTTCGACAAGATGGACAGTCAACGGGCAGGATGAGGTTCAGTCAGGTGATCGTCTATCTGATGGCGGTCAGGGAGGGGCAGCGATGACTCCCCGCCAGGTTAAAGTGAAGCGCAGGTCATGCCGGGCTGTCGGGTTGATTGTCCGGATGGGCCTTGATAAATGCGGGAAGGGGCAAACAGGCGGCCTCGATCCGTCGCAGGCGAGGCATCGGTTCCAGATCGAAGGCGAACCGCCGGGCGTTGTAGAGCTGCGGGATCAGTACGGCTTCAAAAAGACCGGGCGTGTCGAACAGGAAATTGGCCGTATCAAGCTGGGTCAGCCGTTCTTCCAGAGGTTCGAGCGTCTTCGCCAGCCAGTGGCGGTACCAGGTGTCGATACTCTGTTGGTCAACGCCCAGATCGCGCTTCAGATAACGCAGAACGGGCAGGTTCAGCGGCGCGTGCAATTCGGTGGCGATTGCGAGGGACAGTTCGCGGACGATGAAGCGTTCTTCGCGATCAGCGGGGAGAAGGGGCGGTTCGGGGTAGCGTTCGTCAAGCCATTCCATGATGGCCATCGACTGGGCGTAGCGGCGCCCCTCGGCTTCCAGCAGCGGCACGCGCGCGAAGGGATTAAGGGTACGGTAGGCATCCTCGCGCTGTTCCGACTTGAGCAGGTTCACCGGCACGATCTCGTATTCAAGACCCTTCAGGTTCAGTGCTATTCGGACGCGATAGCTGGTGGAACTGCGGTGGTAGGCATGGAGGCGCATGGGCATCGTCCTGGTCATCCCGCTGCAAGAAACCGTTCCGGCGGATAGCCGCAGGCGGCAGAAATGCTGGCGCAGGCCATCAATTCGCGCGCCGGCGGCCCGTCGCGACTGTCATCGAAATTATGCCATCGGCCCATCAACGTCAACGCACCATAGGCCGAACCGCCCTGGTCGAAACTGGGGGACGGAAAGGGCACTGAAATCTGACAGCAGGCCACTGCGCCAGTCTCAAGGTTGCACGAATCCCCCGCCCCTGATAGGCGCGCGCAGGTTCGCCGCGTGGCGTGGTCCCTTGCCTGGAAAGAATGTAAATGAGCGAGAAGATCAATCGGGTTGTGCTGGCCTTTTCTGGCGGCCTTGACACCAGTGTCATCCTGAAATGGCTGCAGCAGGAATATCAGTGCGAGGTCGTGACCTTCACCGCCGACCTGGGGCAGGGCGAGGAGCTGGAGCCGGCGCGGGCGAAGGCGCGGCTGATGGGCGTCAAGGAAGAGCATATCTTCATCGACGACCTGCGCGAGGAGTTCGTGCGCGAATATGTCTTTCCGATGATGCGCTCCAATGCGCTGTACGAAGGGCTGTATCTGCTCGGCACCTCGATTGCGCGGCCGCTGATCGCCAAGCGGCAGATCGAGATCGCGAAAATGGTCGGCGCCGACGCGGTCAGCCATGGCGCGACCGGCAAGGGCAATGACCAGGTCCGCTTCGAGCTTGGCTATTACGCGCTGCAGCCCGACATCAAGGTGATCGCGCCGTGGCGGGAGTGGGATCTGACCAGCCGCACCGCGCTGATCGCCTTTGCCGAGAAGCACCAGATCCCGGTGCCCAAGGACAAGCGCGGCGAAAGCCCCTTTTCGACCGACGCCAACATGCTGCACACCTCGTCCGAGGGGAAGGTGCTGGAGGATCCGTGGGAGGAAGTGCCCGACTATGTCTATTCGCGCACCGTCAACCCGGAGGACGCGCCCGACCAGCCGGAATTCATCACCATCGATTTCGAACGCGGCGACGGCGTGGCCATCAATGGCATGGGGATGAGCCCGGCGACCCTGCTGGAAACGCTGAACGAATATGGCCGCAAGCATGGCATCGGCCGGCTCGATCTGGTGGAGAACCGCTTCGTGGGCATGAAGTCACGCGGCATGTACGAAACGCCGGGCGGCACAATCTATCATCTCGCGCATCGCGGCATCGAGCAGATCACGCTTGACCGGGGGGCGGCGCATCTGAAGGACGAGCTGGCTCCGCGCTATGCCGAGCTGATCTACAACGGCTTCTGGTTCTCGCCTGAGCGGGAGATGCTGCAGGCCGCCATTGATTTCAGCCAGGAAAAGGTGACGGGCACCGTCCGCCTGAAGCTCTACAAGGGCGGCGTCTATGTGGTCGGCCGCAAGTCGCCCCATTCGCTCTATTCCGAGAAGGTCGTGACCTTCGAGGATGATGCGGGTGCTTATGACCAGCGGGATGCGGCAGGTTTCATCAAGCTCAATGCATTGCGGCTGCGGCTGCTGGGGCGGCGGGACGGGTAATCCGGCAGCGTGGCCCGACCATCTCGCCAGGCTTGAGACAGGCTTCGCTCGGGGCGGGGGGTAAATGGAATACACGCCTACGGTCATCATCGCGGCCCTGATCGCGACCAGCGTCCTTGGCCTTGCCAAGGGCGGCCTGTCCGGCGCAGGCACGCTTGCAACGCCGATCCTGGCGCTGGCGATATCGCCGGTGCAGGCGGCCGCCATCTTGTTGCCGATCCTGATCGTTCAGGACGTCATCAGCGTCTGGGCCTTCCGGCATAGCTGGAACCGGCGGATCGTCGCTGTGATGCTGCCAGGAAGCCTTGTCGGCATCGTCGCGGGCTGGGCCCTGGCGGAATTTGTCGCCGTAGAGGCAGTCATGGGCGCCATCGGCCTTATTTCCATTCTTTTCGGCCTGTGGAGGCTCTGGATCGAGCGGGGCGGGCGCGTGGCGGCGGCGGTGAACTCTCCCGACTGGGTCGGAACGCTTTTTGGCGCCGCGTCCGGCTTTACCAGCCAGATCGCCCACGCCGGCGGACCGCCGTTCCAGATGTGGGTGACACCCAAGAAACTGCCGCATGCCGAATTTGCCGGAACGACCGCCGTGCTGTTCGCGATGATCAACTGGGCGAAGGTGCCCGCCTATGTGGCGCTCGGACAGTTTTCGTCCGCCAATCTTGTCGCATCGGCGTGGCTAGTGCCGGTGGCGGTCGCTACCACCCTTGGCGGCGTATGGGTGGTGCGGCGGATGCGCGGGCGGACTTTTTACACGCTGATCAATGTGCTGCTGGTGGGGCTGGGGCTGAAGCTGCTGGTGGACGCGATCGTTTAGAACCGACACGAACGTTCCCCGTTTTTCCCCCCCCCAAAAAAAGCGGATCGCAATCACGTCCCGCGTGTGGCGGGTTTCCCCTTTTCGCGCGAAACCCAGCGGGACGCCGCCGCGCCATCGACCCGGCGGACAAAGCATTGCGAGCCTTTGGCTTTCAGGCTGGAGCAGAGCCGCGTCGCATCGTTCAGGCTGTCAAAACCCGACACGGCGATGCGGTGGAAAATCCGGCCCTTGACCTCAGCCTTGTTGGCGATCTGGCTGAGATTGCGAACATTCTGATACTGGTTGCTGATCTTGCGCCACGCGCGGTCCGCGCCCTCCGCGCTGCTGAATGCGCCAAGCTGAACGACATAGCCGCCGGATGCGTCCGGACGAACCGCGGCCTTTGGCATGGGTGTCGCCACAGCGGATGCCGGTATGGGCTGGATCATCGCGAAGGCAGGCCGGACGGGTTCTGCCACCGGCGCGGCGTCGGCAAAATCTTCGATCGGGGTGGGAGCGGCCTGATAGGTTGGCGGAACCAGTTCGGGCGCCGCCGCCATCTCAACCGGCGCGGGCGCTGCGTTGAGAGCTAGCGCGACCGGCTGGCCGGGGTCGGCCTGCGGCGTCACGCCCATGAGTTGCGCCACCTGTTGCGCTTTCGCGCCGGGGCGGGCGAGGACGGCCCATTCGGCGACGCGTTTGCCCGCCTCAGCAGGAGAGATATCCTGGCTGGCGATGAGCTTCGCTTCGCGCCAGCGTCCCGCCAGCGCCAAGGTATAGGCCAGATTCTGCCGTGTCTTGGCGGAGGCGTCGGGTTGACGCGCTTCGGCCCAGAGGACGCGCAGTCCTTCCTCGGTATCGCCCGCCAGCGCCATGGCGAGGCCGTAATCCGTCGCGGGCACTACTTCCATATGCTGGGTGAGCAGGTCTCGCGCGGCGCTGCCGCGGCCGCTTGCCGTCCGCACCATCGCGAGGCCGATCACGGTGCGCCCGTCGGCCTGCCCCAGGGTCATGGCGTCCTCGAAGGCTGTCTCGGCCGACGCGAAGCGACCGGCGGAAAGATAGGCCTGCCCCAGAAGCGCGCGATATTGCGGATCATTGGGGCTGGCCGCGACCGCCGCTTCCGCTGACAATATAGCTTTCGCGCCTTCGTCCTGCGCCAAAGCCAGCTCCGCGCTCGCAGCGAGTTTGTCCGCCTGTCCCGCGCGCCCTGCGCCGTGGGTACCCGAACCGGTGCTTGCGCAGCCCGCCATGGTTGCGCCCAGAATGAACGAGGATGCTGCGAATTTGAAGAAGGCGGTGCGTTTCATTGTCATATCCCCAACATCATGCCTGTCCGGCCGCGCGGCGCGCGGGCAATTGTTCCGCGATTTGTTCGACGTGCGGCCATTGTTCCAGAAGTTCGTCCAGCGCCTCGATCACCATCTGCTGCGCCGACCGGTTGGCCACGGCGCAGGCAAGGCGCAGCTTCAAATGGCGATCGGGATCGAGGCGGAGAGTGAAGGCCGCCTTCGAATTGCGCTGCTTGATGGCGGAGGGCTTTGCCTTGGCATGAGGCCGCTTCCGGGGTTCAGCGGGCTCATCCGCCTCGAACTGCCCGTTTGCGACTTTTTCTACCAGCATCTGGCGTTGTTCGACGACCGCCGGAAGCTCAGCTATCGGTTCGTCAACGGCATGTTCAACCAAAGCGACTGGCGCTGGCGAAGACGCAATGGGGGTGACGACATGGCTCGGCATTGGCGACAGACCCGCATGCGGCTGTGCCGCCCCGATGTCTTCTTCCTGAGCATCGTCGCCCATATCGTTCCAGCCCAGATCTTCATGGCCCATGGAAAGGTTGCCCATGCTGTTCATATACTGGCGGCGCATCGCCGGCTTGGCGGCACCCTTGCGCGCCAGCAATCCTGACGTCAGGGAGGCAAATGGCTTTGGTTCACCCATGTCTTCGCTCCCTCGCCTTACTGACCAACAACGCGGCGGCCGAAGCCGCCCATCGGACGCGGCGCGCCCAGATGCCCGTTCGCCGCCATCTGCGGCGTAGCGAACACGGTGCGCCGGAAATTCTTTTCGAGGCGGTCGGAGATATAGCTCCAGAGGACGACTACCTCCTGGGCCGAGCGGCTGTTGGGATCTACCTCCATCACCGTGCGGCCGTCGATCATCGAGGCGGCGTAGTCGGTGCGGTGGTGCAGGGTCACGGGGGCGACAGTGCCATGCTGGGACAGCGCCACGGCGGCTTCGGAGGTTATCTTGGCCTTTGGCGTAGCGGCGTTGACGACGAAGATCAGCGGCTTGCCTGCGCGTTCGCACAGGTCGACGGTAGCGCCGACAGCGCGTAGGTCGTGGGGGCTGGGCCTTGTTGGCACGACGATCAGTTCAGCAACGGAAATCACGCTCTGGATCGCCATGGTGATCGCGGGCGGCGTGTCGATCACCGCCAGCTTGAAGCCCTGTTGCCGCAGGATTTCGAGGTCGGCGGAAAGGCGCGCGACGGTGGTCTGCGCAAAGGCGGGATAGTCCGCCTCCCGTTCGTTCCACCAGTCGGCGAGGGACCCCTGCGGGTCGATGTCGATCAGCACAACCGGGCCAGCGCCCGCATTTTGTGCCTGGACAGCCAGATGGCCGGACAAGGTAGTCTTGCCGGATCCGCCTTTTTGCGATGCCAAAGCTAGGACGCGCACAATTTTCCCCTCGATTGCGGAACTTGGAACGATGATTGGCACGGCGGCCGCTAACATCTGGTTAACGCCGGTTCGTGGGCGGCACCGTGGCGATTTCCGAATGCCGAATGTGGCGTTAACCTCGACTTTGGATATATGGAGTAATGAGAACGGCTTGGGTGGGAGGCCATAGACAATGAAATATCGTATTCCGGCGATCGGCCTGGCCTTGCTGGCGTGCTCGGTGCCGGCAGGGGCGCAGGGCAAGAAGGACTCCGCGGCCGAGGTCAAGGCGGGCGTCGATGCCTGGGAACGGGCCGACTATGCCGCCGCCGTCAAGAAATGGCGGCCCCTGGCCGCTGCGGGCGACGCGGACGCACAGTTCAATCTGGGCCAGGCCTATAAGCTGGGCTGGGGCGTGCCGATGGACCTGCCGGTGGCGACCGAGTGGTTCCGCAAGGCTGCAGCGCAGGGCCATATCCGCGCCGAGGATAATTACGGACTGCTGCTGTTCCGGGCAGGCAAGCAGGCGCAGGCCATGCCCTTCATCCAGAAATCCGCCGTCCGGGGAGAACCCCGCGCACAATATATTCTGGGCACAGCGCTCTTCAACGGCGAACATATGGAGAAGGACTGGGTCCGCGCCTATGCGATGATGACGCGGGCCGTCGCCTCGGGCCTTCCGCAGGCGACGAACAGCCTGGCGCTGATGGACCAATATATGCCGCTGGAGCAGCGGCAGGAGGGCACCCGGCTCGCCGCCCAACTGGAGCAGCAGGAACGCAGCAACATGCTGGCCGCAACCCCGATGCCGCCGCAGCCCGCGCCCAAGCCGGCCACGCCAGCACCGCCCGCCCGGTCCGGCAAGCCAGCGCCGATCAAGCCGGCCGACCTGCCGCCCTCGACCGTGGCTGCTGTAGCCACGGTGCAACCGGCCCTGGCGGCACCCGAGCCTGCAACGCCTGCGCCCGTAAAATCCCAACCCGTTAAAACTGCATCATTGCCGGAAGGCAACTGGCGTATTCAGCTTGGCGCGTTCAGCGACAGGGCCAAGGCCGACAGGCTCTGGAGCGATCTTTTGAGCCGGGTGAAGGGGCTGAATGCCTATCAATCCTATCTGGAAACGGACAAAGCGATCACCCGCCTGCAGGCCGGACCGCTCACCAGCCAGGCGGCGGCGCTGAAACTGTGCGAGGCCGTGCGGGCGGCGAAGGCGGATTGCATCGTGAAGCAGCGGTAGGGTGGCTTTGGGTCTGAGCGGCCAATAATCCTCCCCGGCACGGGGAGGGGGACCATGCGGAGCATGGTGGAGGGGGCTATCCTCCTGGCGCAGCATCGTGGGGCGAACCCCCTCCACCACGCCGCTTCGCGTCGCGGTCCCCCTCCCCGTGCCGGGGAGGAGCTAACGACCGCTCACCACCCCAAAACCGCCAGAAATAACCCTTACCCCTCAACCCACTCCCCACGCGCAATGCCCTGCGCGTAAAGCAGCACGCTCAGATCGCCGTGTACGATCTCCGCATCGGCGGCGTCGCGCGCTTTTTGCTTGGCGTGGTAGGCGACGCCAAGGCCTGCGGCCTCCATCATCAATATGTCGTTTGCGCCGTCGCCCACGGCCATGGTGAATTCCCGCGCGATGCCATGTTCGGCGGCGGCCTGTTCCAGTTCTTTCCGCTTGGTCATGGCATCGACGATGGGGAACTGCACCGTTCCCGTCAGCCGCTCGCCTGCTACGTCCAGCACATTGGCGACGACCCGGCCAAAGCCGATTTCCTCGCCCACTGGCTCTGCAAAGCGGGTGAAGCCGCCCGACACCAGCACCGTTTTCGCGCCTAGCGCTCCCATGGTCCGCACCAGCGCCTTGGCGCCCGGCATGATAACCACCCGCTCGGCGCGGCAGACGTCGATGATTCGGTCTTCCATGCCCTTCAGCAACGCGACGCGGCTCTTGAGTGCTTCGGCAAAGTCCAGTTCGCCGCGCATGGCGCGCTCGGTGACTTCGGCGATCTCCGCCTTGATCCCGGCGTAATCGGCCAGCTCGTCAATGCATTCGACCGTGATCATGGTGGAATCCATGTCGGCGATGAGCAGCCTCTTGCGGCGCGTAGCGGCGGGCTGGACAATGACGTCGATGCCGCCGTCCATCGCCTGCAAGATGTGGCGAGCGTCCTTGGGGTTGGCGGTGAAGAACAGGTCGGCGGCCTTGCCGGGGTCCGTTTCGCGCACCTCATGCGGATCGCATCCCGCCTGCGCCAGCCGGTCGCCAGCCTCGCCAATATCCCCCTGCCGCAAGGCCTCACTTGCCACTATGGTCGCAACGAACATGACCCGTCCCAAATTCCCTTCCAGCCAGAATCAAGGCCCCGATGACCGCCCGGCTGTCGCGCTTATTGCCGGACCCACGGCCAGCGGCAAGAGCGCTCTGGCGCTGGAGCTGGCGCGGCGGGAGGATGCGGTCATCATCAATGCCGACGCGAGCCAGGTTTATGCCGATCTGGCCGTCCTGTCCGCACGCCCCTCGGCGGCGGACATGGCCGCCGCGCCGCATCGTTTATTCGGAACCGTCGATGGCGCGCAGGCCTGCTCCGCAGCGCGATGGGCGGAGGACGCAACGCGGGAAATCTCGCAGGCGCACGGGGCAGGGCGGTTGCCTGTGCTGGTCGGGGGAACGGGGCTTTACATCCGCACCCTGCTGGATGGCATCGCGCCGGTGCCCGAAATCGACCGGGATATCCGTTCGGCGGTCAGGGCGCTGCCGGTGGCCGAAGCCCATGCCGCGCTACAGGCCGAAGACCCGGAGAGTGCAGCGCGGCTCGCCCCCACCGACAGCAGCCGCGTTGCCCGCGCGCTGGAGGTGGTGCGTTCGACGGGCAAGCCATTGGGCTGGTGGCATGCCCATATGGAGGGCGGGATTGGTGATGCGATCAGCTTGCGTCCGCTGATCCTCCTGCCGCCAAGGCAGTGGTTGCTCGACCGGTGCGACTGGCGGTTCGAACAGATGTTGGAACAGGGGGCCATTGAAGAAGTCGAACGTCTGATGACGCGCCAGCTCTCGCCCGACCTTCCCGTGATGCGGGCCATCGGCGTGCGGGAGATCGCGGCATGGCTGAGCGGGGAGATGAGTCGCGAGGAAATGGTCGAGCGGGGCCAGATCGCCACGCGCCAATATGCCAAGCGGCAATATACCTGGTTCAACAATCAGCCGCCCGCCCATTGGCTCCGCTGGACCGATGAAATCAATAACAAACTGGCAGGCGAATTGGTAATAAAATTACAACAATAGCTATTGACAGGCCATTTTATTATAAATAGAGGCGAGCACCTTGCCTTTCCGGCTGCACTGCAGCAGAGCGCGAAATTTGTTGAAGGAGATTGGGCGTGGCCGAACGTAGCGGCGCTGATATTTTGGTTCAGGCGCTGGTCGATCTGGGGGTGGACACGGTGTTCGGATATCCGGGCGGCGCGGTGCTGCCCCTGTACGACGCCCTCTATAATCACCCGACGATCAAGCATGTTCTGGTGCGCCACGAACAGGCGGCGACCCACGCGGCAGAGGGTTATGCCCGCTCCACCGGCAAGCCCGGCGTCGTGCTCGTCACTTCTGGCCCCGGCGCGACCAATGCCATTACCGGCATCACCGACGCGCTGATGGATTCCATCCCCATGGTCGTCCTGACCGGTCAGGTTGCAACGCACCTCATTGGCACCGATGCCTTTCAGGAAGCCGATACGGTCGGCCTGACGCGCCATTGCACCAAGCATAATTATCTGGTGAAGGATCCGGCCAGGCTGGGCCACATCATTCACGAGGCCTTCCATATCGCCACGTCCGGCCGTCCCGGCCCGGTCGTCGTCGATATTCCCAAGGACGTCCAGGTTGCGACCGCTGAATATGAGCATCCGGGCGAAATCAGCCATGTCAGCTATCGCCCGCAGGTGAAGGCGGCCACCGCCGACATCGAAAAGGCGGTTGCCATGCTCGCGGCGGCCCAGCGGCCGATCCTTTATACCGGCGGCGGCATCATCAACAGCGGCCCGCAAGCCAGCGAGCTGCTGCGCGAACTGGCGGCGCTCACCGGCGCGCCTGTCACCAGCACGTTGATGGGCCTTGGTGCCTTTCCCGCCTCCTCGCCGCAATGGCTGGGGATGCTGGGGATGCACGGCACCTATGAAGCCAATATGGCGATGAACCGTGCGGACCTGATCCTGTGCCTGGGGGCGCGTTTCGACGACCGGGTGACGGGCCGCCTCGACGCCTTTTCGCCGGACAGCAAGAAAATCCACGTCGATATCGACCGCAGCTCCGTCAACAAGAATGTCATCGCCGACCTGGCCGTGATTGGCGATGTCGGCGGCGTGATGGCCGACATGATCGCGCTGTGGAAGGCCAAGGGTCACAAGAAGGCCGACCAGATCGAATGGTGGAGCCGGATCGACGGATGGCGCGCGCGCCGCTCGCTCGACTATCGCGAGAACGGCGAGGAGATCATGCCGCAGCGGGCCATCGCCGCGCTCTATGAGGCGACGAAGGACAAGAACCCGATCATCACGACGGAAGTCGGCCAGCATCAGATGTGGGCCGCGCAGCATTTCCATTTCGATGATCCCAATAAATGGCTGACCAGCGGCGGCTTGGGCACCATGGGATACGGGCTTCCGGCGGCAATTGGCGCGCAGATGGGCAATCCCGGCGCGCTGGTGATCGACATTGCCGGCGACGCATCGATCCAGATGAATATTCAGGAGCTTGGCACCGCGACCCAATATCGCCTGCCGGTGAAGATCTTCATTCTGAACAATGAATATATGGGCATGGTCCGCCAATGGCAGGAACTGACCTATCAAAGCCGCTATTCGGAAAGCTATTCCGACAGCCTGCCGGATTTCGTCAAGCTGGCGGAGGCCTATGGCTGGACCGGCATCCGGATCGAGGGGCCGCAGGAACTGGAAGCGGGCATCAGGCAGATGATCGACACGCCGGGACCGGTCATCGTCGATTGCCGCGTCGCCAAGCTGTCCAACTGCTTCCCGATGATCCCGTCGGGCGCGGCGCATACGGACATGATTTTGGGTGACGCGGAAGTCGCGGGCACCATGGACGATGAAGCAAAGGCGCTCGTATGACCCAGCATCTCCGGCTCCGCCTGCATGTGACAGAGCCGTGGGATTTTGAACGGACGAACGGCACGAACGAACTTACCGGCTGGACGATCGACTATGCCGATGAGGAAAATGAGGAATGGGAAGTGACCCTGGATCAAACAATCGAATTTCATGAACGGCATATCCGGACCCTGCTCGTGGGTCCGCGCTATGTTGGCGAACATCTTCGCCGGATTTTCGATGCGGTCGTGGGCTTTCCGGTACGCGTGGCGCACCGCCAGGACGGCGACTGGCATTATGCCATGACCGCCACCTTGTCGCTGCCCCGCGAGGAAGAGAAATAATGCACATAAAGGAAGAACTGAGCGAGCGTCATGTCCTGACGCTGACGGTCGCGAACGAGGCGGGCATTTTGGCGCGCATCGCGGGCATGTTCACCGCGCGCGGCTATAATATCGACAGCCTGACCGTCGCGGACATCACCGAAGACCACAAGATCAGCCGAATCACTATCGTCACCAACGGCCCGCCGCGCATCATCGACCAGATCATTGCGCAGCTCGACCGGCTGGTGCCCGTCCACAAGGTGACGGACCTCACTGAAAATGGCCCTTATGTAGAGCGCGAACTGGCGCTGGTGAAGGTCGCCGGGCATGGCGAACAGCGGATCGAGGCGCTGCGCCTGGCCGATGTGTATCGCGCCCGCGTGGTCGATGCGACCATCGAGAGTTTCATTTTCGAAATTACCGGCGGATCGGACAAGGTCGATACCTTCGTCAACCTGATGCGCCATGTCGGCCTGGTGGAAGTCGCCCGGACCGGGATCGTGGGTATTACGCGCGGCAAGGAAGCGGCGTGAAACATTGCCCTCGCCCCCTTTTGGGGGAGAGGGTTGCGAAGACTTGGCGGCTATGCCGCCTAGTCGCAGCTGGGAGAGGGGGTTGCGCTTGGCAAAGCCAAGCGCGCGAGCCAGAGGCTCGCTCGACCCCTCTCCAACTCCATCTAAGCCCGGCTGCGCCGAGCTAAGATTTCGTATCCTCCCCCCTGTCGCGGGGGAGGGCTGGATAGAGCGAGTTGAAGGAAGAATTTGAAATGCGTGTTTATTATGATCGTGACGCGGACATCGGCCTGGTCAAGGGCAAGAAGATCGCCATTGTCGGCTATGGCAGCCAAGGCCATGCCCATGCGCAGAACCTGCGCGATTCCGGCGTCGCCGAAGTCGCCATTGCGCTGCGCGCCGGTTCCGCAACCGCGAAGAAGGCCGAAGGCGCGGGCTTCAAGGTGATGAGCAATGCCGAAGCCGCCGCCTGGGCCGACATTGTCATGATCCTGGCCCCCGACGAGCATCAGGCTGCAATCTATGCCGACGACCTGCATGCCAATATGAAGCAGGGAGCGGCTCTTGCTTTCGCACACGGCCTGAACGTTCATTTCGGCCTGATCGAGCCGCGCGCCGACCTGGACGTGTTCATGATCGCGCCCAAGGGTCCGGGCCACACCGTGCGCAGCGAATATGTGCGCGGCGGCGGCGTTCCCTGCCTGATCGCCATTGCGCAGGACGCTACCGGCAACGCGCAGGATGTGGCGCTCTCCTATGCGTCTGCTGTTGGCGGTGGCCGTTCGGGTATCATCGAAACGACGTTCCGCGAGGAATGCGAAACCGACCTGTTCGGCGAGCAGGCCGTGCTGTGCGGTGGCCTCACCCATCTGATCCAGGCAGGCTTCGAAACACTGACCGAAGCCGGCTATGCTCCGGAAATGGCCTATTTCGAGTGCCTGCACGAGGTGAAGCTGATCGTCGATCTGATGTATGAGGGCGGCATCGCCAACATGCGCTATTCGATCAGCAACACCGCCGAATATGGCGATATCACGACTGGTCCGCGCATCATCACCGACGAGACCAAGGCCGAAATGAAGCGCGTTCTGGAAGACATTCAGGCCGGCCGTTTCGTCAAGAATTTCATCCTCGACAACCGCGCCGGGCAGCCCGAGCTGAAGGCCAGCCGCAAACTGGCCGCCGCGCATCCGATCGAACAGACCGGCGCGCAGCTTCGCGCGATGATGCCCTGGATCGGCGCGAACAAGCTGGTGGACAAGGAAAAGAACTGATCTTCACTTTGCTGGAATGACGAAGGGAAACCCATCGTCTCCATATTCAGGGCTGGAACATTTCGGGGGCGTCGCTTATCAATGCGGCGCCCCCTTTCTTTCTTCCCGAGGAGACCCATCAATGCGTCAATATCTCATTCCGGCTGCACTGGTCGTCGCGCCGCTGGCCATTGGTACCGCCGTTGTCGCGCAGGATGCGCCTGCACTTCCCGGTGCGGTTGACCCGGCGCGCGTTCAGGCGGGTACCTATATGGTTGATCCGGCGCACACGCAGGTCGCTTTCACGGTCAACCATTTCGGTTTCAACAATTATGTCGGCCTGTTCGGCACCATCACCGGATCCTTGACCATCGACCCGGCACAGCCGGAAAAAGCCAGCGTCAGCATTGAAATTCCCATGGATCAGGCGCGCACCAGTTCTCCCGACCTGGACAAGCATCTCCAGTCTCCCGACTTTCTGAATACGGCGCAATATCCGACGGCCAAATTTGTTTCGACCGGCGTGACCGTCGATGGAACGACGGCGGAAATTGCCGGGAATCTGACCCTCTTGGGCGTGACCAAGCCGGTGACGATCGACGCCCGGTTCACAGGCGCGGGCAACCATCCGATGAACAAGAAGCTGAATGTCGGCTTTTCCGGCACCACTACGATCAAGCGCAGCGAGTTTGGCATGGGCAAATACGTCCCGCTGGTCTCGGACGACGTGACGCTGGCGATTACGGTCGCGTTCGAAAAATAAGACCGCCGGTTTTGGCCCACAGGCCCTGATCCCCGCCTCGTCCGAGGTCAGGGCGTTACTGTGGACGGACCGCCAGCACAATTTTCCCCACATGCTCCCCTTTTTCCATCCGGGCATGCGCGGCGGCGGCCTCGGCAAGGGGGAAGCTGCGATCCATCACCGGGCGCAGTTTGCCCTCTTCCACGAACGGCCACACGGTCTGCGCCAATTCGTCGGCGATGAGCGTCTTGAAAGCGACGGATCGGGGCCGCAAGGTCGATCCGGTCAGCGTCAGCCGGTTCTGCATGACCTGAACCAGCGGAATTTCGGCCTTGACGCCGCGCTGGGTGGCGATGGAGACATGCCGCCCGTCCTCGGCCATGCAGGCGAGGTTCCGTGCCACATAATCGCCGCCGACCATGTCCAGCACCGCCTGCACGCCCCTGCCGCCGGTCAGATCGCGTACCGCCTCGACAAAGTCCGTCTTGCCATAGTTGATCGCGTGCGTCGCCCCGGCCTTCAGCGCGGCGGCGCATTTGTCCTCGCTGCCGCAGGTCACGATGATCCGGATGCCGAAAAGGCCGCATAGCGCGATCGCCATGGTGCCGATGCCGCTGGTGCCGCCATGGACCAGCACCGTATCGCCTTCGACGACATAGGCCCGTTCGAACAGGTTGCTCCACACCGTGAACAGGGTTTCGGGGAGGGCGGCGGCTTCCAGCATGTCATATCCGTCGGGCACGGGCAGGCACTGCCCCACGGGCGCAACGGCATATTCGGCATAGCCCCCGCCCGCCAGCAGCGCACAGACCCGTTGGCCGATCGGCGCGGCGTCGGCGCCGGCACCAGCGGCAACGATCTCGCCCGACACCTCAAGCCCCAATATGTCGGACGCCCCCGGCGGAGGCGGGTAGAATCCCCGCCGCTGTAGTACGTCCGGCCGATTCACGCCCGCCGCCGTGACCTTGATCAGCACCTCATTTTCTGACGGCGACGGGACCGGCCGTCGAACCGGCTTCAAAACCTCCGCCGAGCCGGGGGTATCGAAGCCGATGGCCGTCATGCTATCGGAAATCACGGGTCTTTGCGGCATATGGCTGCTTTCCCTCGCTTCATCTGTCGTTGAGACAAAAGGAATGGCGACCTTATTGACAGATGCCGGTGAAGGGTCAACATTCCGGCCATGGACATGGACGAAAATCTGCCGCGCAAGGCCGATGATCCCCTGGCGGCCCTGGCGCGGCAGGATCTGGATCCTTTTTCCGAGGACGAGCTGCATGAGAGGGTGAAGGCGCTGGAGACGGAAATTTCCCGAACCAGGAAGAAAATTGAATACGCCGTTAACCATAAAGCAAGCGCTGAGGCGTTATTCAGAAAATGAACCTGTGCCGTCCGGATTTTGCCTTTGCGGCCAAAGCCAAAGCGCAAGCCCGTGACAGTTCTGCCGTCCTTGATAGCAGGGCCGTTAATCCCGACATTAGGTCCATGGCTCCCGATTTGGGAGCAGGCGGGGCCTGCCTTGGCCCGACAGGAGTGAATTAGAATGCCGTCTTTTGCTGCTGCGCTCGAAACCACGCTCCACAATGCGCTGACTCACGCATCGGAGCGCCGTCACGAATATGCGACGCTGGAGCATCTGCTTCTCGCGCTCATCGATGACGAGCACGCGTCGAAGGTGATGCAGGCGTGCGGCGTGGATATGGGCGAACTTCAGGACGCCGTCACCGTCTATCTCGACAATGAGCTGGATTCGCTGAAAGTGGAGGGCGCGACCGATCCTTCGCCGACCAGCGGCTTCCAGCGGGTGGTCCAGCGGGCGATCCTGCATGTCCAGTCCTCGGGCAAGGATGAAGTGACCGGCGCCAATGTGCTGGTCGCGCTTTTTTCCGAACGCGAAAGCTATGCCGTCTATTTCCTGCAGCAGCAGGATATGAGCCGCCTCGATGCCGTCAGCTACATCAGCCATGGCGTCGGCAAGGGGATTTCCACGCCCGAGCCACGCGAAGTGAAGGGCGTGGAAGAGGAAAAGACGCAAAAGACGGAGACCAAGAACAAGAAGGAAAGCGCCCTCGACCAGTTCACCGTCAACCTCAACGAAAAGGCGCAGAAGGGCAAGGTCGATCCGCTGATCGGCCGTGGTCCGGAGGTCGATCGTACCGTCCAGATCCTCTGCCGCCGCTCGAAGAACAACCCGCTCTATGTGGGCGATCCAGGCGTCGGCAAGACCGCCATCGCCGAGGGTCTGGCGCGCAAGATCATCGAAGGCGACGTGCCCGAAGTGCTGCTGCCCGCCGTGATCTACTCGCTCGATATGGGCGCGCTGCTCGCCGGCACGCGCTATCGCGGCGATTTCGAGGAGCGGTTAAAGGCCGTCGTCAACGAGCTGGAAAAGCTGCCCCACGCGATCCTGTTCATCGACGAAATCCACACTGTCATCGGCGCGGGCGCGACGAGCGGCGGCGCGATGGATGCCTCCAACCTTTTGAAGCCGGCCCTGTCGGGCGGAACGATCCGCTGCATCGGTTCGACCACCTATAAGGAGTTCCGCAACCATTTCGAAAAGGACCGCGCCCTGCTGCGCCGGTTCCAGAAAATCGACGTCAACGAACCGACCATCGACGACACGGTGAAGATCCTTGCGGGCCTTCGCAGCGCGTTCGAGAATCATCACAAGGTCAAGTACACGCCCGACGCGATCAAGGCGGCGGTGGAGCTTTCGGCGCGCTACATCAACGACCGCAAGCTGCCCGACAAGGCCATTGACGTGATCGATGAGGTCGGCGCGATGCAAATGCTCGTGCCCCCCGCCAAGCGGCGCAAGACCATCACGTCGAAGGAGATCGAAGCGGTCATCGCCACCATGGCGCGCATTCCGCCCAAGTCGGTTTCGTCCGATGACAAGGCGACGCTGGAAACGCTCGATACGGATCTCAAGCGCGTCGTCTTCGGCCAGAATAAAGCCATCGAGGTGCTGAGCTCGGCAATCAAGCTCTCCCGCGCGGGGCTGCGCGATCCCGACAAGCCCATCGGCAACTATCTCTTCTCCGGCCCCACCGGCGTCGGCAAGACAGAGGTGGCCCGTCAGCTGGCGACCCTGCTCGGCATCCCGCTGCAGCGGTTCGACATGTCGGAATATATGGAGCGCCACAGCGTCTCCCGCCTGATCGGCGCGCCTCCGGGCTATGTCGGCTATGACCAGGGCGGCCTGCTCACCGATGCCGTCGATCAGCAGCCGCATTGCGTCCTGCTGCTTGACGAAATCGAAAAGGCGCACCCTGATCTGTTCAACATCCTGCTGCAGGTGATGGACAATGGGAAGCTGACGGATCACCACGGCAAGACGGTGGATTTCCGCAATGTCATCCTCATCATGACGACCAATGCGGGTGCATCCGACATGGCGCGCGAAGGCATCGGCTTTGGCGATGTCATCAGCAAGGAGGACGCCAGCGAGGAAGCGGTGAAGCGTCTCTTCACGCCGGAATTCCGCAACCGCCTCGACGCCATCGTGCCCTTCAGCTACCTGCCGCCCGAAGTGGTTGCCCGCGTCGTTGAAAAGTTCATCCTGCAGCTCGAACTGCAGCTGGCTGACCGCGATGTGCACATTACGCTGGACGACGATGCGAAGGCATGGCTCACCGAACGGGGTTATGACAAGCTCTATGGCGCGCGCCCGATGGGCCGCCTCATCCAGGAGAAGATCAAGCAGCCGCTGGCCGAGGAACTGCTCTTTGGCAAGCTGGTCCATGGTGGCGAAGTGCATGTCCGGCTGAAGGACGACGCCCTGGCCTTCGAAATTACGCCAGCCGCACCAAAGCGGCCGAAAAAGGGCGGCGGCGCGAAAAAGGCGGCGGCGAAGGCGAAGTAAGGGAAGGGCGGCTTGAGGGCCGCCCTTTTTTAATACTCCCCCATTACCATTTTAATACTCCCCCATTGCCGTCGTCCCCGCGAAGGCGGGGACCCCGCTGCCTTATCCTTGCGCTTCATCGAAGAAAAGGCGGGTCCCTGCCTGCGCAGGGACGACGGGTGAGTAAAACTGCCCTGCCTTCAAAAGCGAAGGGCGGTCTTTCCCTTGCGGGGAAGCCGCCCTTTCTCCTCTCCTACCTTTGAAAACTATTGCGCCTGGGGCGCCGCAGCGCTCGGGTCCAGAGGCAGGCCGCCCAGCTGTGTCACCAACTGCTTATAGGCGTCCAGATAGGCGAGCACGATCACCTGCCCGACATCGGTATTCTGATAGCTGGAGCCGCCGGCCGCAGCCAAGCCGCCGCCCCACCAGCCGCCCCCGCCGCCGCCAAAACCGACGTCGGACTTGCGGGCATAGCCCTCGACCAGCCGCTCCTGTTCCGTCGTGCGGGAATTGACCAGCGTCAGCGTGACATTGGCTTCCTTCTTGCTGACCTTAAGGCCGCCCAGAACGCCGCCAAAGCCGCCGCCGATCATGCCGCCGAGCGCACCGCCCAAGCCAAAGCCGCCGCTATTGGCATTCTTCGTGACCAGGTCTGGAACGATGAAATAGTCGGCGGCCTTTACTTGCGCCCGGCCGATATTCGATCCGCCCTGCAATTCGCCATTGTCGGCCAACGCACGCTCCAGGGCGCGGCTCTGCAGGCCCTTGCCGCGATCGACCAGGCCAAAGCAGCCGGATTTCATGACGAACAGCTTGATGATCGCTTCGGGCGAGCCCAGGTTCAGCGCGGTCCACCAATGATTGTCGGGCTCCACAACCGCGACCGTCCCCAGCTTTTTCGTGCAGACCGGAATTTCCGCAACGCCCTTTTGCTTCGCCTTTTCGGCGGAAGACTTGTCAGCGGCCAGCGCGGGCGAAGCGGCGCTTGCAAGCAAAGCGACGGAAATGACAGACGAAACAAATTTCTTCAGCACATCTACCCCCTGAGTTCATGATATGCTGCACGACAGAATGCCGGCAGAATTTAGCAGTTCCGCAACCCTGTTTTGGTTATCTTATCAGATGCGCGGGGCAATGGAATAGGATGAATATATCCAAAGGCGCAATAAAGGGCGCGGGAAGGGGCTGTCGTTTCGCAAACAGCGGGCGAGGCGTCAGCCCCGGCAGTCCTCGATCACGCGGATGAATTCCGGCCAGGGGGGCAAGGCGAGATAGGGTTGGCCGCTCAGTTCGATCACAAAGCGCCCCCGGCTGAACGCCATGCGATCCAGAACCGGGTCGGCCGCGTCCAGCGAGACTGTTGCATACGGCGCCGCTCCGGCGGCGGTCTGTACCGGCCAGGCTGCGTCGGCAAAGCTGGTTCGCACCCTCATCCGCCCGGCCGTGCCCGCATCCCCCGCGCGCGACAGGGTGATACGGCGGCTCGTTCTGTCGCAGCGGATGGCAAAGTCGGGACTGGTTTGCGGCCGTCCAAAAGACGCCAGCGATCCGTTCGCGTCCTGCCGGTAGCTCCAGTCTCCGGGCGTTACCGGCCAATCCCGCCAGTCCGCCGCCAGGCTGGGCGCGGGAGGTGGCGGAGAGGGCGCGGGGTTTTGAACCGCCACGGGAGCCGGAGGCGGAGCCGATGGCGCGACGCAGGCGGAGAGCAGCAGCGATGCGCAAAGGGCAGGGGCTAAGGGACGCATGCGGCCTGTATGGCGGATGGCAGGGGGATGCTCAACCGGGAAATGAGTCAACGCGGGGTAAAGCCCGCCGCCAGGATGGCGACCATCTGATCCGCAAGCTGTTGCGCGTCTTGCGCGCCCTTGGGGTCATGCCAACGGGCCGGCCAGTTCAGTGCGCCGGCAAGGGTGAAGGCCAGCAGTTTCGGATCGACAGCCGCGATGGAGCCGTCCGCAATGCCCTCCGCGATCAAAGCGCGCATGGCGGTGTCGATTTCGCGCTTCAGGTCCCGAAATCGCCGTACACTTCCTGGCGAGAGCGCTTCCTCTCCCGTGCGGACCACGCATCGTCCGAAATCGTCCATATTGACCTCTGCATAGCGGCGCAGGAAACTGCGGAGCCTATCGATGCCCCGGCCCTGTTCGGCGCGGGCGGCCGCGGCGGCCTCCAGCAACTGCCGCAGTCCGATCGTCACGCATTCCAGCAGCACCTGATCCTTGTTGCCCAGATAATGGTATACGGTCGGCTTGGAAATGCCGAGGCTGGCCGCGACATCCTCAAGCGAGGTCGCATGAAAACCGCGTTCATTGAACATCCGGACGGCCGCGCGGAGGACGGCGGCACGCTTGGCGGCGCGTTCCTGCTCCCTCTGCTGCCGGGTAGGAAATGGGGACTGAAGCGTGCTCAAGGGACCATCTTTCGGTTGACCGAATTTTTCTGACGGCAAACTCGGTGGATTGCAAGCTACTCATGAGCATATAATAAGCGATCAGGTTTTTACGATTCTGTGTTGCTCTGGCGTCCCGGGCAACGAACTCAACCGGCATTTTTGCGAAAGGGTGCAGCATGAATATCAACGGATTGGCCGCGATCGTCACTGGCGGCGCGTCGGGTTTGGGCGGCGCAACCGCGCAGCGGCTGGCCAAGGCTGGCGCGAAGGTCACGATTTTCGATCTTAACGAGGAAGCCGGTGAGGCCGCGGCCAGGGACATCGGCGGCACGTTCGTCAACGTGAACGTCGCTGACGATGCCAGTGTCTCGGCCGGGCTCGATGCAGCCGAGGCAGCGCACGGCGTCGCCCGCATCCTCGTCAACTGTGCCGGCATTGCGCCAGCCATCAAGACGGTCGGCAGGGAGAATGCGCCTCATCCGCTCGATGTCTATCGCAAAACAATCGAGGTGAACCTGATCGGCACCTTCAACATGATCAGCAAGTTCGCGGCGAGGCTGGCCGGCGCGGAGCCGATCGGCGAAGAACGGGGCGTCATTATCAACACCGCGTCTGTCGCGGCATTCGACGGCCAGATCGGGCAGGCCGCCTATGCCTCGTCAAAGGGCGGTGTTGCGGCCATGACCCTGCCTGTCGCGCGCGACCTTGCGCAGCACAAGATTCGCGTCATGACGATCGCGCCGGGCATTTTCCTGACGCCCATGCTGATGGGCCTGCCGCAGGCCGCGCAGGACAGCCTGGGCACGCAGGTCCCCCATCCCAGCCGGCTGGGCAAGCCGGAGGAATATGCGCAACTGGTGGAGAGCATCGTCGCCAATCCAATGCTGAACGGCGAAGTCATCCGCCTCGATGGAGCCATTCGCATGGCGCCCAGATAAACGGCAGCGGCGTGCGAACCGGCTTGGAACCTCTCGCCTGAAGGGCTATGGACCCGGCAATCGCGCGGGGAACATGTATGCGGCTAAGGTCTTTGCTGTTTGTGCCTGGGGACAGGCCGGAACGAATGGAAAAGGCGATGGGGCTGGGCGCGGACGCCTTGATCCTTGACCTGGAGGATTCGGTCGCCCCGGCGCGCAAGGGTGAAGCGCGTGCCGCTATCGCCCGCTTTCTGGAGCGCCCGCGCGGCTCGGCTGCGCTGTTCGTTCGCATCAACCCGTTGCAGGGCGATCTGGCGCTGGCCGATCTGGACGCCGTCGTGCCGGGCCGGCCGGACGGCATCATGCTGCCCAAGGCGGAGGGCGCGCCTTCGCTTCGCCTGCTGGACCAGATGCTGTCGGATCGCGGCGATGAAGATGCCGTCATCCTGCCGATTGCGACGGAGACGCCGCTGGCGATGTTCCGGCTGGGCGACTATGGGGGCGTCACGCCGCGCCTTGCGGGCCTCACCTGGGGCGCGGAGGACCTGCCCGCCGCCATCGGCGCGGAGACAGCGCGGGAGGCTGACGGCAGCTATACGCAGCCGGTGCAATTGGCCCGGTCGTTGGCCTTGTATGGCGCTCATGCGGCGGGTGTGCCGGCGATTGAAACCGTCTATCCCGATTTCCGCGATCTGGAAGGATTGCGGGCTTATGCCGAGCGGGGTGCGCGCGACGGCTTTAACGGCATGATGGCGATTCATCCCGCCCAGGTGGCCATCATCAATGCCGCCTTCACGCCGTCGGCCGAGGCGGTTGCGCAGGCGCGGGCCATTGTCGATGCTTTTGCCGCCAATCCGGGGGCAGGGGTATTGTCGATCGACGGCAAGATGGTTGATGCGCCACATCTGAAGCAGGCGCAGCGGCTGATCGAGCGCGCCGAGGAGATTTGATCTTCGCGACCGGCCAGCAACAGGAGCACCAATGTCCATCATCATGTACGGCATCAAGAATTGCGACACGATCAAGAAGGCGCGCAACTGGCTTGAGGATCGCGGCGTCGCCTACGCCTTTCACGATTACAAGACGGCCGGGATCGACGCGGCTACGCTCGACGGCTGGATCGGCCAGCTTGGCTGGGAAGTGCTGCTCAACAAGGCTGGAACGACCTTCAAGAAGCTGCCGGAGGCCGACAAGGCAGGCATTGACGCTGCCAAGGCCAAGGCGCTGATGATCGCCCAGCCCTCGATGATCAAGCGGCCGGTGCTGGACCTCGGCGGAAAACTGCTTGTCGGGTTCAAGCCGGAACAATATGAGCGGGCGCTGGCAACCGCCTGATATTCCCACGCCTTGCAACAGGATTTTCCATTCCATGACCCGCACCCTCATTTCCTCCGGTTCTCCCTTTGAAAAGACGGTCGGCTACAGCCGGGCGGTGGTGCAGGGCGATTGGTGTTTCGTCGCGGGGACGACAGGCTATGATCCCGAAACGCGCGAGATGCCCGACGATGTGAAGGATCAGGCGCGCAATGCGCTGGCAGTCGTCGAAAAGGCGCTGGCCGAAGGCGGCTTTGCACTCGCCGACATTGTGCGGGCGACCTATTATATCACCGACATGGCCTATTGGGATGAAATCGGCCCGGTGCTTGGCGCGGTGTTCGGCGATATCCGCCCGGCATCGAGTTGCATTGTTTGCGGTCTGGTGAAACCGGAAATGAAGTTCGAGGTTGAAGTGACGGCGCTTCGGCGCGGTTGATGGAGTTTGGAAGGCTAAGCTTTTTCCGTCATCCCCGCGAAGGCGGGGATCCATCTCCTGAGCCAACCGCTTGATTATACGTTGGGAGATGGGTTCCCGCCTTCGCGGGAACGACGAAAAACCAGGTTAGGAGCGACTAGCCACCCGGCACTGGCTAAGTAGCGGAAGGGCCGCTAGAAGGCGCATTATGTCCACGACCTTCACGATCGACACTTCTACCTCGCGCGCCAATCCGACGCCCGCGCCGATGAAGCGGCTGACCGTGCCGTCGATCCGTCAGCGCAAGGTGGAGGGCAAGACCGCCGAGCCCATCGTCATGCTCACCGCCTATACCGCGCGCATGGCGCAATTGCTCGATCCGCATTGCGACGTGCTGCTGGTGGGGGACAGCCTGGGGCAGGTCGTCTATGGCCTGCCCTCGACTGTGCCTGTCACGCTCGACATGATGTGCAACCACGGCGCGGCGGTGGTGCGGGGCAGCTATCACAGCCTTGTGATCATCGACATGCCCTTTGGGAGCTATGAATCCTCGCCTGCGCAGGCATTTGAAAACGCAGCGCGCATTTTGAAGGAAAGCGGGGCGGCCGGCGTGAAGCTGGAAGGTGGAGAGGCCATGGCGGAAACCATTGCCTTTCTCTCCGCGCGCGGCATCCCCGTCTGCGCCCATGTCGGCCTGACGCCTCAGGCTGTGAACGCACTGGGCGGCTATGGCGCGCGCGGGCGTAGCGAGAAGGAGGCAGAGAAAATCCTTCGCGATGCGTGCTCCGTCGATGAAGCGGGCTGTTTCATGCTGGTGGTCGAAGGGGTGATGGAGGAGCTTGCGGACAAGGTGACGGCTGCGGTTTCCTGCCCCACCATCGGCATCGGCGCGTCAGCCAATTGCGATGGCCAGGTGCTCGTGATCGACGATCTGCTCGGCATGTTCGAAAGGGTTCCCCGTTTCGTCAAACGCTATGAATCGGTGGCGGACACCATTTCGGCCGCAGCTGCTCGATACGCCGCCGATGTCCGCAGCCGCGCCTTTCCGACCGACGAGCAGGTTTACCGGCCCAAAAAGTGATTTTCCTCTTCCCCATCCATCGCTAAGGTCCGCGCCCAGCGACCCTTTATTCCCTCCGGAGATTTGTTTTGGCCGTCACGCCACAAGATAATGAAGCCTTTTTTCGTGAGGTTGACGACGCGCTGCGTCAGGACAAGCTCACCAGCTTCTGGTCGCGTTATGGCCGCTGGCTGGTTGCGCTGATCCTTCTGGGTCTGGCGGGCTTTGGCGGCTGGCTCTGGTGGAACCATCAGGCCGAGCAGAAGGCCGGGGAACGGGGCGAGGAACTGGCGAAGACGTTCGACGCGCTGGAAGCGGGCGACAAGGCTGAGGCGACGAAACAGGCCGATGCGCTCGCCGACGCCGGCCAGCCGGGCTATCGCGCCGCCGCCATGCTGATCAAGGCCGCGATCGCGCTTGAGGGTGGAGACGACGAGGCGGCGATCGCTCAGTATAAAACCATTGTAGGGGACGATACGCTGGGGCAGCCCTATCGCGACCTGGCGCTGATCCGGCAAACCGCTCTGGAATTCGACCGGATGCAGCCACAGCAGGTCATCGACCGGTTGAAGCCGCTGGCCGTCGAAGGCAATCCCTGGTTCGGCAGTGCGGGCGAAATGGTGGCGATCGCCTATATGAAGTTGCGCAAGCCCGAGCTTGCGGGTCCGTTGTTCGCGGCCATGTCGAAGGATGAGGGCGTGCCGGAAACGATCCGGACACGCGCGGTTCAGATGGCCGGGCTATTAGGGGTGGATGCGGTCAGGACCGACCGGAATGAAAAGGCCAATATACCGGCCGGAGGCGGGGTTGATGAAGGTGAATAAGCATTATCAAGTGGTGGCTGCCGTCGCGGCCGTCGCACTTCTTTCGGGCTGCGGTATATTCAAGGGCAAGGGCGGACCCAAGACGCCTGTCGTGGGCGAGCGGGTTTCGATCCTGACATCCGAATCCAGCGTCGAAGTCGATCCCGCGCTTGCCGATGTAGAGGTTGTACTGCCTGCGCCGGAGGTCAATGCGGATTGGAACCAGCCGGGTGGCAACGCCGCCAAGTCCATGGGGCATCTCGCTCTTGGCAACGCGCCGCAACGGCTGTGGTCCGCGAGCGTCGAGGGCGGCGGCAAGACCGCTCGCCTTGCCTCCGCGCCGGTGGTCAGCGGCGGGCGGCTCTATGTCATCGGCACCGATGCGCAGGTGCGCGCATTTGATGCAGCCAGCGGCGCTGCCGTCTGGTCCGCCGATCTGGGTTCCAGGGGCAATAGCGGCTCTGCTTTTGGCGGTGGGGTCAGCGTGGAAGGCAGCCGGGTGTACGCCACCAGCGGCGTGGGCGATGTCGCCGCGCTGAATGCAGGCGATGGCAGCATTGTGTGGAAAAAGCGGCCCGGAGGACCATTGCGCGGGGCGCCGACGCTGTCCAACGGCAATGTCTATGTGATGTCGCAGGACAACCAGATATTTGCCCTGAATGCCGACAGCGGCGACCTGATCTGGACGGAGTCGGGGACGCTGGAAATTACCGGCGTGTTCGGCGTTGCTGCTCCGGCAGCAGGGCAAGGCACCGTGATCGCCGGCTATAGCTCGGGTGAGTTGAGTGCCTACCGTTATGAAAATGGCCGCAGCCTTTGGGGCGATGCCCTGTCGCGGACTAGCATGTCGACGTCGGTCGCTTCGCTGTCCGATATCGACGCCGATCCGGTCATCGATCGCGGCCGGGTCTATGCCGTCGGGCAGGGCGGGCGCATCGCATCCTACGAACTGGTCACTGGTCAGCGGCTCTGGGAACTCAACGCCGCGGGTATCGCGACGCCGTGGGTGGCCGGGGAATGGCTGTTTGTCGTCACCGATGAGGCCAAACTGCTCTGCGTTGCCCGCGCTACCGGCCGTATCCGCTGGATCAGCCAGTTGCAGCGATACCGCAAGGAAAAGAAGAAGCAGGATCCGATCAGCTGGACCGGACCGGTGCTGGCTGGCGGGCGCTTGATTCTGGTGTCTTCCGAGGGTGATCTGGTGTACGCGAACCCGGTGGACGGGTCGGTGCTGAGCACGCAGGAAGCAGGTTCCGGCATATCGCTCTCACCCGTTGTCGCAAACAACATGCTTTACATCCTTGACGATAAGGGCCGTCTGACGGCCTATCGTTGAGCGATGCGGATCAACTGGACAATCAGGAGGTAGGCAGGCCCATATGCTGCCCGTAGTAGCCATTATCGGGCGGCCCAATGTTGGCAAGTCCACTCTGTTCAACCGGCTTGTCGGCAAGAAGCTGGCGCTGGTTGACGATCAGCCCGGTGTCACCCGCGACCGGCGGGAGGGGGACGCAAACCTGCTTGGCCTGGATTTTCGTATTATCGATACGGCCGGTTACGAGGATGAAGACCCGCGCACGCTGCCCGGCCGCATGCGCGCGCAGACCGAGACCGCCGTGGCGTCGGCCGACGCGGCCCTGTTCATGATCGACGCCCGCGCCGGCATCACCCCGCTGGATGAGGAAATTGCACGCTGGCTGCGCGGAAGCGATACGCCGGTGATCCTCCTCGCCAACAAGGCGGAGGGCCGGGCGGCGGAGGCCGGATTGCTCGAGGCCTATAATCTGGGCTTTGGCGAGCCTGTCCAGATAAGCGCCGAGCATGGCCAGGGGATGGCCGATCTTTTCCAGGCTCTGCGGCCCCATGTGGAGCGGGAAGACTATGAGGAAGACGCCGAAGAAGGCGATGAGGAGTCCCCTGACGCTGTCCTGAAGCTCGCTATCGTGGGTCGGCCGAACGCTGGAAAATCCACACTTATCAACAAGATAGTCGGTGAGGATCGCCTGATAACCGGCCCCGAAGCGGGCATCACGCGCGACAGTATCGCCATCAACTGGCAATGGACCGATCCCGAAGGTCAGGTCCGCGACGTCCGCCTGATCGACACCGCCGGCATGCGCAAACGCGCCCGCGTACAGGATAAGTTAGAGAAGTTATCGGTCGCTGACGCCCTGCACGCGGTCGATTTCGCGGAGGTCGTGGTGCTTCTCCTCGACGCCACCAAGGGATTGGAGGCGCAGGACCTGAAGATCGCCGACCGCGTTCTGGAGGAGGGCAGGGCGCTCATCATCGCGCTCAACAAATGGGACGTCGCGGAAAATGGCAGCGCCCTCTATCAGGGCGTGCGCAAGGCGCTGGACGACGGGCTGGCGCAGGTGCGCGGCGTCCCGTTGCTCACCATCTCTGGGGCGACGGGCAAGGGCATCGACCAGCTTTTGGGGGCCGCTTTCGAAACGCGTGCGGCATGGTCTCGCCGCGTATCGACAGGAATGCTTAATCGCTGGTTTGAAAAGGCGCTTGAGGCCAATCCGCCGCCCGCGCCCGGCGGCAAGCGGATCAAGCTGCGCTACATCACGCAGGCCAAGACGCGCCCGCCCGGATTCGTGCTCTTCGGCACAAGGCTGGACCAGCTTCCCGAAAGCTATCGCCGCTATCTGGTGAACGGCATCCGCCGGGAACTGGGTCTGGGGGCGGTGCCGGTGCGGCTGACGCTGCGCAGCCCAAAAAATCCCTATGGAAAATAGGGCGTTGCGGATCGACGCGCGGGGCATGCGCTGTCCTTGGCCAGCGTTGCGCGCGGCCCGGACGTTGCGGCAGGCGCAGGAAATTCTGATCCTGGCCGACGATCCCGCTGCTCCGTCTGAACTGCAAAGCCTGGCCCTGCAGAACGGTTGGAACTGCGTAGAGGAAGTTGCGCCCGAAGGGCGGGCGTTCCGTATCAGCCGGTAAGCCGCAAACGGTACATTCGTACACGCTCTGTTTACCCTTTTTCCTGTAGAGCACGACGATGGGAACGGGATCGGGATAAGGAGTGCGGCTAGTGGCCCACTTGCATAATGCGCTTGTGAATTGGACTGAATTTGCTCAGGCCCGCCGTGAACTTGGCACGGGCTTTGTACGCATTCTAGGCTATTTCCGTGAAGACGGCATCAAATCCGTCACGTCCATTGAAGAGGCGATGCGGTCGCGCAACGCGGCTGCGCTCGTCATCCCCGCGCATACGCTGAAGGGCGAAGCGGCGCAGTTCGGCGCCGAACGGCTTTCGCTGATGGCCGAAGAGATCGAGACCGTCGCCCGCCGCTGCGTGGAATATCACGAATCGCCGGAGGAATTGATCGAGCTGGTCGTGGCGCTGCGCCCTACCTTTGAAGAAACGCTGCAGCTTCTGGAAAAGGACGCCAACCCCCTGGTTGCCCGCCGTCCCACCTTCGGCCGCAGGCCGGATGCGGTGGGACAGGGTTTCGGGCGGCTTTAAGCGCGGCCGTATCAGCCTTCCTCCGCCTTTGAATTGAGCTGAATGTAGTTTTCCATCCCCATCCGTTCGATCATCTCGAATTGGGTTTCCAGCGTATCGACATGTTCTTCCTCATTGTCGAGGATGTGCATGAACAGATCGCGGCTGACGAAATCGCGGACGCTTTCGCAATGGGCGATGGCGTCGCGGAGCAGCGGCAGCGCTTCATGCTCCAGTTCCAGGTCGGCCTTTAATATCTCCTCAACGGATTCGCCGATCTTCAGGCGACCCAAAAGCTGGAAGTTCGGAAGCCCTTCCAGGAACAGGATGCGCTCGGCCAGCTTGTCGGCGTGCTTCATCTCGTCGATGGATTCTTCATATTCGAATTTGGCGAGCTTCTTCACGCCCCAGTTGTCCAGCATCTTATAGTGCAGGAAATATTGGTTGATGGCTGTCAGCTCATTCTTGAGCGCGCCGTTCAGAAACTCGATGACTTTTTCGTCACCCTTCATGGGTCTTCTCCATTGTTACGCAACCACGGAGTATAGGACCCTTTTATCAGGATGTTAAGCTGAAAATCCGCAGAAATCCGGGCTTTTCCGCCAAGCTATTGCTAGGCAGTCGCACGCTCGGCGGCGATAATGCTTTTCGCAAACGGCACGCACTGGCCGCATTTGGGACGGCGCCCAAAACGCGCATAGGCACTGCAAGGGTCGTGTGCTCCCTCCCGCACAACATTGCGGAGGTCTTTTTCCCGAATCGCATTGCAGACGCACACTACCATCGCGCTCTCCTCATAGGCAGCTATAGCGTTGTTGATAATAGGTCGCAATAGTAAAATAGCGCCTCCACGCTTTCCTCAGGCAACCAACGATTGCGGGCCGCCCATTTGCAACGGCGGAGACTGATTGAAGGGGAGCGGTCATGGTCGCAAAAACATTATTGCAGGAATGTCATAAAAGTGAAATACTCGAGTTCATAATGAAAAGGTTTTGCTGGAGAGATATGATGATTCACAAGGGCAAATGGGCTGTTGCGGCCGCGGTGCTGCTGATGACGAGCGGTGTTGCCGGCGCGAATGCCGAACCTGCCGATAGGGAAGTAGGCTATCCCAAGGGCGCTCTCGGCCTGGCGGCTATTCAGGATGGCGATCTGGCCAAGGCGGAAGCACAGCTGAACAGCATGAGAGGCGTTAAGGCCTCAGATCCGGCTCGTCTTATCAATCTTGGGCAGGTCTATGCCCGCACCGGCCGCACCGAAGAAGCGGCCCGCGCGTATGAAGCGGCCCTGAAAAGTCCCAAGGCATTTGATGTCGAACTGACCGACGGACGAATCATGTCGAGCCGGGAAGCGGCGCGGCTGGCGCTTATCGACCTGAGGGGCGGATACGCCGGCCGCTGATCGCGGCTGATGGCCGGACCCGACTGGTCGTGGTAATGCCGTAGCCCTTTGGGGCTGCGGCGGGTGAGAATGCGCCATAAAGGGCGCATATGGGCAATCCCCGGAAAGGGCGGCTTCTGGCCGCCTTTTTTATTGAAATATTTGAGTCACAAAAGTTTCTTCAATCTGTCTCTCAACCACAACTTGCCCGTCACACCGCGCGCCTAGTGGCGGCCTCCGAGGGCGTCAGGGGGGCAGCCTTTCAAGCGAGTCGTTCGGCTCTCTGTCCCCAGGGCGGTCTGGTTATCCAAACAGACACCGGCGACGCCGGGGCGGAGACAACATGGCTTATATTTCGAAGATCAAATCCATTCTGATGGCGGGCTGCGCCTGCGCCGTCCTGAGCGCGTGCGGGGCCGACGATGTGGCTTCCCCGGGCGACGGCGTGATTGTTCTGCCGGCTCCCACCCCGACCCCCACGCCTACGCCGACCCCCACGCCGACGCCGACGAGCGGCCCCGCGGCAAGCTGCCCCACGGGCACCGCCAATGTCGGCACGATCACATCGCCAAGCGCTGGCGAGCTGCGCAACTGCCAGGTGTCGGGCACGATCCTGGGTAACCTGGTGCTGCCCAACAATGACGGCACCATTTATTCGCTTTCGGGCAAGGTTCAGGTTGGGACTGACGCCGGCGCGGACGTCAATGCGCCGGCAGCCAACAGCCAGGGCATTCTCACCATCGAACCGGGTGTGACCATCTTCGGTCAGTCGGGCGCGGACTTCCTGCTTGTCAATCGCGGTTCGCAGCTCTTCGTCAACGGTTCGGCGACGAAGCCCGTCGTGATGACCAGCCGCAGCAACGTCGTAGGCACCGCTACCGATACAAGCATCGGTCAGTGGGGCGGTCTCGTCATTCTGGGCCGCGCACCGATCTCCGACTGCGCCGACTCGGGCGCAACGGGCGGCACCAATGCTTGCCAGGCACCGGTCGAAGGCACTTCGGGCTCGGTCTATGGCGGCGCCAATGTCAACGACAATAGCGGCACCATCGAATATCTGCAGATCCGCTATCCGGGCTTCAAGGTCGATACCAACAATGAGCTTAACGGCATCACGCTGGCCGGTGTCGGCGCGGGCACGACCTTCAACCATGTTCAGGTCTACAACAGCTCCGACGACGGCATCGAATGGTTCGGCGGCCGCGTGAACGGCAGCCATCTTGTCCTGATGGGCAATGACGATGACAGCATCGACACCGACAGCGGCTACAAGGGCTTCCTGCAATATGTGATCGCCACTCACCGCTCGGGCGGTGGCGACCATATCATCGAAGCCGATACGTCCGCGCAGACGCCGGGCGTGCAGGATAATTTCACGCCGCGCCAGCACACCCGCATCTCCAACTTCACCTTTGTCAGCAACCGTTCGGCCACGCTGGTCCGCCTGCGCGGCGGCACCGACTACACGCTGGTCAACGGTGTGATGTACGGTCAGGGCACGGGGCAGTTGTGCCTGCGCATCGACGATGCCACGACGATCCAGACCAGCGGCACGGACGAAGCGGGCGCACCGCGCTTTGAATCGGTCTACATGGGCTGCGCCGGTGGCGCGTTCCAGGCTGGAACCAACGTGACCGCCGCCCAGACGCAGGCGATTTTCGAAGGCGGTTCGAACAATATCTCGAACGGCACCAGCACGCTGACCGGCATCTTCATCAACGGCGCGAACGAATCCGCTCGGCCGGAATTCGACGCGGCGTCGCTCAGCAGCTTCTTCGTAACGCCGGACTATATCGGCGCGGTCAAAGATGCGAACGACACCTGGTGGCAGGGTTGGACCTGCGGCACGCCGAGCCAGGCTTCGTGTCAGGATATCCCGACGCCGGGCGCTTGAGGCAGCCGCATAAGAACATGGGGCGGCGGCTGAAAAATCGCCGTCGCCCCTATTTGCATATTTGAAACGGGGTCCATTCCGTCATGAAGAAGTCGCTGAGTTTCGGGAGCTTGCTGCTCCTTTCCACCGCCCTGATCACTCCTGCCGCGATCGCTCAGACCGCGCCGGAGGAGGTCGCCCCAGCCTCGGCACCCGACAATCAGCAGACGGATGCGGCCGCCGATCAGGATGTCGAAATTTCCGGTCCGGGCGCCAGCAGCGGGAACGCCGACATCATCGTCCGCGGCCGCTACATCCCCGATCCGGTTCGCTCCACCCCGGCGGTGGTTTCGGTGCTGTCGGCAGCGGATATCGCGCGTACTGGCGAGGGCGACATCGCGGGCGCGCTGCAGCGGGTCACCGGCCTCAGCGTCGTTGGCGGCAAATTCGTCTATGTGCGCGGCCTTGGCGAACGCTACTCCCTGGCGCTGCTCAACGGATCGCCATTGCCTTCTCCGGAACCGATGCGCCGGGTCGTTCCGCTCGACATCTTTCCGACCAGCGTTCTTGCCTCCTCGGTCGTACAGAAGAGCTATTCGGCAGCCTATCCCGGCGAATTTGGCGGCGGCGTGATCAACCTGACCACCCGCGCACTGCCCGAAGAGAGCTTCATCCAGATCGGCGCGGGCATCAGCGGCGATTCGATCACTACGTTCGAGCTCGGTTATACCTATTATGGGTCGGATACCGACTGGACCGGCTTTGATGACGGCACCCGCTCGATCCGGGGCGACTTTGGCCGGGCGTTCCGTTCCGGCAACCAGATTATCGAAGGCGCCAATTTCACCCGCGATGAGATCAAGGCCATCGGCGCGAGCCTGGTGAACGCCTCGACCACGCTGATCCAGCGCAATCGCGACATCCCCGCGAATTTTTCGGGCGACATCGCCTTTGGCGGCAGCTTCGATGCAGGTGATGTTCGGCTGGGCGTCATCGGCGTTGCCGGCATCAACAATGGATGGCGCACCCGTCAGGGCAAGCAGCAGCTTGGCGTGACCAAGGACTTCGACTTCCTTTCCACCGAGAACCGCATCGTCGTCAATGGCATGCTGAATTTCGGCGCGGAATTCGGCGATCACAAGATCCGTTTCAACAACCTGTTCATCCGGGACACGTTGAAGGAAGCACGCGCCGCGACGGGACTTGACCTCGACGCCACGACGGCTCAGCTCCAGACTGGCACCACCGCCTGGTACGAACGGCAACTGCTCGACACCCAACTGGTCGGTGAGTTCGAGTTCGGGGAACTCAGCGTCGATCTTCGCGGCACCTACGCCAATTCAAAGCGTAAGGCGCCCTATGAGCGGTCCTACAGCTATTCGTTCAACGAAGAGGTGGACGATTATGTGAACGACCTGCGCGCTCCGGGCAACGACGCGCTCGTGTCCTTCAGCGACCTCAACGATGACGTCTATTCGGGCGCGGTCGATCTTTCCTACGAACTGCCAACCGCCCTCGAAATGGCGCTATCGACAGGTTATTATTATTATTTCAATGAGCGCGACGCCATTCGCCGCGATTTCCAGTACCAGCCAGCCGGTTCGCTGCCGCTGGGCGTGCAGCAGCAGCGGATCGATTATCTGCTCTCGGACTTCAACCTGTACACCTATGATATCCTGCTGACGGAAGTTTCGGGCGGGTTGGGCTCGGCGGCCTATAATGCCGATCTCAAGGTGCATGCCGGTTATGCGCAGTTCGACGGCGAAGTTCTGCCACTGCTGCGCGCCACTGTCGGCGTGCGCTATGAAAAGGGTGAACAGTCGGTGACGCCGCTGCCATTATTTGGCGGCGCGGCGCTGGCCCCGACGATGATCAACAATGATTATTGGCTGCCGGCGGCGACGATCACCTGGAACCCGATCGACGACATGCAGTTCCGCGTGTCGGCGTCCAAGACGATCGCCCGCCCGCAATTCCGCGAGCTGGCGCCGCAGCCCTATCGCGATCCCGACAGCGGCCGCCTGTTCTACGGTAACCAGTTCCTGCAGGACAGCGAGCTCATCAATGCCGAGGCTCGTTGGGAATGGTACTTCGATCGCGATCAGCGGCTATCGCTCGCGGGCTTTTACAAGAAGATCGACAATCCGATTGAATCCGTCGCGGTTCAGGCGGCAAGCACGCTGTTCACGACCTATGCCAATGCTCCAGAGGCGGTGCTCTATGGCGGTGAGATCGAACTGCAGAAATATTTTAATCTCGATTCGATTACGGCCAGCCCCTTCCTGGCCAGCCGCCGGATCGTCGCCATCGCCAACTACACCTATTCGGACTCCGAAATTAAGGTGGACGAGAATGATCTGACCGTCGGCGCGTTCAGCGGCGGCGTTCCGAGCGCGGCATGCGGTACATTCTATGTTGCAGGCTGTCCCGAAGTGCCAGGGCTTGCGCCCATCGGCAAGTTGCGTCTGACCGGTCAGTCCAAGCATCTGGTCAACCTGCAGTTCGGTTTTGAAGATACCGAACGTCTATCGCAACAGACCCTGCTCTTGACCTACGCCAGCCCGCGCGTGACCAATCGCGGCCCCAATGGCACGGCCGACTTCATCGAAAAGCCGGGCCTGCGCCTCGATTTCGTTGCTCGCGAGGGCATCATGATCGGCAAGAAGGAATTGGAGATCAAACTCGAGGTGCGCAACATAACGGGCGAAGGGTATAGCGAGACGCAGGACATCGGGACCGGCGTCGTGCAGATCAACAGCTATGACATCGGGACCAGCGTCTCGCTCGGCGCGTCGTTGAAGTTCTAATCGCCGCCACATAAGGGAACAGAAGGGCCGGTGGAGTGATCCGCCGGCCAGTATGACCTTTATGGGTAGCGAGCGGACATAGCCCCTCCCCTGAAGGGGAGGGGCTTAAAGGCAGCTTCGACCCATAAGCAGCTATGAAGAAAACGCTGTCCTACTGCCCCATCGCCGCCTTATGGTCCCCCCGGCTCTTTCCCATCGTCAGTCCCATGTTGTTGGAAATGCCCGATCCAACAATTTCCTATTTCGTCCCGAATTATCGTTCAAAATCAACATCCCTCAGTGTCAACTTTGTCAACTTCGCTTTCCGACATGCCGCCGGGGGGCAGCGACCGAATGTCGCAAAAGACCCAACAACCGCCCCTCCTACCCCCAGGGCCGTTCCCGGAACCATTTGGTGATGATGTATTTCACACCCTTTCGCACCTTCATGCCGTGATGCATGGTGGCGGGGTTGGGCTGGCCTGTTTCATCCATATTGTTCCAGCACAATAATTTGCCCTGTTCGGGCTGGATGATCTTGTCCACTGTCTTGAATCGCGTCGCGCCCCCGGCTTCGGGCTGGTTCAGATAGATCATGAAGGTCCAGGTGCGCTGGCCTGCTACCGCGCAGTATTTTGCGAAGTCCTGGCCCTTGGGTTCGAAATAGTCGGTGTGCGCCTTGAACTCCTGGCCGACATCGTAGCGCTGGCCCTGGATCGGTTCGCCATGGGCCGGGTCAATCCCGGCAAAAGCGCAGATTTTGGCGTCGATTAAGGCAACGAAGGGGTCGGCCGGGTCGAGGTCGCAGGTCTCGCTGGTCCGGTAATAGGGGTCGCCATTGGCGTCGGCAATGGTCGAGGGGCGGCGGCGGACGTCGATTCGCTCGACGATGGCGGCGCACTCGCCCGGGTCCAGAAAGCCGCGCGTGATGAAGAGGGTCAGCGCCTTGCTGGGAAAGCGCTGGATGCCGGGATGGGCCATCAAATGATCGGGATGGGCAGTGGCATGGTGCATGGATCAGGTCCCGCAAACGGATTTCCGGCGCTGCGCTAACCTGCCGCACCCGCCTTGCATAGCGTCAATTTAAAAAAGCGATGCCCTTTTCTCATACAAGGCGCTAATGCCATAAAACCGTCATAGAGACGTAATCTCTGCGTAAAGAAACCGCCCTAGCAGGCGGGACGGCTCGGGGGGAATATCCGATAATATGCGTCTGAAACTGGACAGGAACTGGATGAACCGCGTGCCGCGCGGCGACCTGCTCACATGGGTGGAGCTGGCGCTGCTCGCATTGATCGCGGTGCAGCTTGCCCGCATCGTGTGGACGGTGCTCACCCCCGTCGGCCCCTTTGGCGATTGGCGGCCCCGCCAGGCCGCAGTGCCATCGGCTGAGGTGCGCAGGGCGCTGTTCACGGGCTTTGATCCCTTCTTCCGCATGGCCGCGCCGGGCGGCTCCGCGGAACAGGTAGTGACATCGCTGGACCTGAAGCTGTTCGGCACCCGCATCAATGAAGGATCGGGCAGCGGTTCCGCGATCATCGCCACGCCCGACGGCATGCAGGGCAGCTTCGCGCCGGGCGACGAGATATTGCCGGGCGTCAGCCTGAAGTCCGTCGCCTTCGATCATGTCGTGATCGACCGGGGCGGCCGCGAGGCAACATTGTTCCTCGATCAATCCGGCGCTGCTCCGTTGGCGACGCCAGAGGCCAACGCGCCTGCCGCTGCCGCACCGGCGTCGGCTGGCGGCGAACTTACGCCCGAAAATGTGCGGCGGGAGATCAGCTTTGCGCCCCGCACGGAAGGAGGGCGCGTTACCGGCATCGTCGTCAGTCCATCCGGTGACGGCCAAGTGTTTCGCACCGCCGGCTTCCGTTCCGGCGATATCATTGTCCAGGTGAACGGCCGGGCCGTTTCCTCCGCCGGAGACATCCAGACCCTCATCGGCCAGCTCACACCGGGCAGCCGCCTTTCCTTCCAGGTCGAGCGGGGCGCGGCTGTCGTCCCCGTCGCCATGTTCCTGTCGAGCCAATGAAAAAACAGATACTGAAACTCAGCGCCGCGGTCGCCCTCATTCTTGCCAGCCCGCTGCACGCGCAACATACGTTGAACGTGCGTGATGCGGATATCCGCGCATTCATTCAGGATGCGGCGCGCGTGACCGGCCGCACCTTCATCATCGACCAGCGGGTGCAGGGCAAGGTGTCGGTGGTGACCGACCGGCCCCTGAGCAAATCCGAATATTTCGAGATTTTCCTGTCCACCCTTCGCGCCAACGGCCTGGTGGCGGTCCCCGCGCCTGGCGGGGCCTATCGCATCCTGCCCGCCGATACCGCCGCGACGCAGCCGAGCCGGGTTGGCGGCGCAACCGCCGCGCGCAACCAGTTCGTGACCGAGGTCTTCCGCCTGCGCTCCATCGATGCGGCGTCGGCGCTGGAAACGCTACGTCCGTTGGTCAGCAAGGAAGGGTCGATCACGGCCAATCGGGCGGGCAACAGCGTCGTCGTCGCCGACTTCGCCGACAATGTCGCGCGCATCCGCCAGCTTCTTCGTCAGATCGACCAGGACGGCGCGGCGACGCAGATCGTCAACTTGAAGAATGCGGGCGCGCGGGAGATCGCGACTTCGCTGCAGGCACTGGTCGGGCAGGGCGCGCAGCAGGGCGCTGCGGCCACGGTTTCGGTGGTCGCCATCGACAGCAGCAACAGCGTGGCCTTTCGCGGCGATCCATCGACGGTCACGCGGTTGATCGAGGTGGCGAAGGACCTTGATCGGCGCGCGGCTTCCGGCACCGACATCCGCGTCTACTGGCTGGAACATGCCGACGCCGAAAAGCTGCTGCCGGTGCTGCAGCAGATGCTGGGGCAACCATCGACCGCCGCCGCATCGTCCTCCGCGCCGTCCTTCATGCCTTCATCCTCCAGCCCTTCGAACGGCAACGGCGTACAGGCCGCGGCTCCGGCCGCGACGATGGCGTCCGGAGCATCGGGCGCGGGTATCGCCACGCGCGGACCTGCCATCGTCACGCGCTATGAAGGGGCGAACGCCATCATCATTGCGGCCAACCCGGATGTTCAGCGGATGCTGGGTGAGGTGATCCGGCAGATCGACACCAGGCGCGAACAGGTGCTGATCGAAGCGATCATTGTCGAAATGTCGGATACCGCCGCCAAGAAGCTGGGCGTGCAGTGGCTGGTGGGCGGCAAGCAGGGGGGCTTTGTCACCAACTATTCCAACACGGCGCCCAATATCATTACCGTCGGCGGCGCGCTGGTGTCCGATGAGCTTGGTTCGACAACCACGAGCAGGACCGACGACGGTACGACCGTCACCACCACCACTGGCAGCGCATTGCAGGACGATCTGGTCAAGGCCGGCCTGGCAGCAGTGCAGGGCGCGAATGGGGGGCTGTTCGGTCTTGCGGCCGACCTAGGCAACGGCAATGTGCTGGGCGCGATTTTGAATGCGGTAAAGAGCGACACCAACTCCAACGTCCTCTCGACGCCCTGGATCTACACGCTCGACAATCAGGAGGCGAAAATCCTGGTGGGGCAGGAAATCCCGGTCACGACCGGCGAGGCGCTCAGCGACAATTTCGACAATGCCTTCCGCACCGTGCAGCGCGAGAATGTCGGCATTCAGCTAGAGGTCAAGCCGCAGATCAATTCGGGCGGGGCGATCAAGCTGTTCCTGCGACAGGAGGTAAGCTCGATTTCCGGGCCGGTGTCCGAAAAGTCCAGCGACCTGATCCTCAACAAGCGGGAAATCAACACGACGATCACCGTCGATGACGGCGAAATCGTGGCCCTGGGCGGCCTGCTCGACGACAATCAGCGCAAGACCATTGAGCAGGTGCCGCTGCTGTCCTCCATTCCGGGGCTGGGCGAGCTGTTCAAGTCGCGGTCCAAGTCGCGGACGAAGACCAACCTCATGATCTTCATCCGGCCGACCATCGTTCGCAGCAAGGAAGAAAGTCGCCGCCTCGCCGCGCAGCGCTACAATTATATCCGGGGCCAGCAACTGCTGAAAAACCCCGACAGCGAGCCCAGCATCGACGAACTGGTGCGCGACTATATGGGCGCGATCCCCCCTGGCGCGGCGGCGTCGCAAGCGAGCGATCAGGTGATCGATGACCGTGTCATCGTTCCGGAGGTCCGGGAATCGCAGACGGTCGTGACGCCGCAGGCGCTCCCCTCGAAAGAGGCCAAAAAGCCATGACGAACCCGGAAGGCAGCGGCGAAACCGAGCCTCTGCCGGAGGCAGCGGTTCTGCCGCACCTGGTAGATATACCTTATGGCTTTGCCCGTAGGTTCGGCGTCGTCATGCTGGGCGAGCGGGCGGGACGGCTGACTGTTGCCATGCGCGAGGGTGGCGACCCGCGCGTGCTGCTGGAGGTCCGCAGGCATCTTGCCAGTCCTTTCGATGTGGAGTTTGCGGACGCGGCGACCTTCGACAAATATCTCTCGCAGCATTATGCCATGGATGGCACCGCCGCTGCCGTCGCCGGAGCCATGGGCATGCCGGGGGATGAGCTTGACCTCCTCGCGACCGACCTGCCCACCGCCGACGATTTGCTCGATAGCGCCGACGATGCGCCGGCGATCCGCCTCATCAACGGTATCATTGCCGAAGCCGCGCGGCAGGGCGTGTCCGATATCCATATCGAGCCCTACGAAACCGGGCTGGTCGTCCGTATGCGCATCGACGGCGTGCTGCGTGAGACGCTGCGTATGCCGCCGCATGTCGCGCCCGTTGTGGTGAGCCGCGTCAAGGTCATGGCGCGGCTCGACATTGCCGAACGGCGGGTGCCGCAGGACGGTCGGATCGGCCTGACGCTTGGCGGCAAGCTGCTCGACGTGCGCGTTTCGACCCTGCCCAGCCGGGCGGGTGAGCGCGTGGTGCTGCGTATCCTGGACAAGGAAAATGCAGGCATTTCGCTCGACGTGCTCGGGATGACCGGACTAGCCGACAAGGTGTTTCGTGAGGCATTGGCCGAGCCCAACGGCATCATCCTGGTAACTGGTCCCACCGGATCGGGCAAGACCACGACGCTCTATGCCGGGCTGCGGCAGCTCAATGACGGCACGCGCAATATCCTGACGGTGGAAGACCCGGTCGAATATGCGATCGAGGGCGTCGGGCAGACGCAGGTCAATCCGAAGGTCGGCCTGACCTTCGCCGCCGGTTTGCGCGCGATCCTGCGGCAGGATCCCGACGTCGTGATGGTCGGCGAAATCCGCGACCGGGAGACGGCGGAAATTGCCGTGCAGGCTTCGCTCACCGGCCATCTGGTGCTTTCGACGGTCCATACCAACGACGCTGTCGGCGCAATCACGCGGATGCGGGACATGAAGGTCGAACCTTTCCTGCTTGCCTCCACGCTGCGCGCCGTCGTCGCCCAGCGCCTCGTCCGCCGCCTCTGTCCGCATTGCCGGGAGCCGGTACAGGCGGAAAAATCGGTGAGCGCCCTGCTTGGCTTCGATCCCGGCACCGTCGTCTGGCAGGCGCGGGGATGCAGCGAGTGCAACGGCACGGGCTACAAGGGCCGCATCGGCGTGTTCGAGGCGGTGCGCGTGGACGACACCATTCGCCGCCTCATCAATGACGGCGGGGATGAATCGATCATTGCCCGCCACGCCTTCATCAACGCGCCCAATCTGGGATCGGCTGCCCGCGCGCTTGTCCGCGACGGGCATACGACGGCCGAGGAAGCGATCCGCATTTCGCGCCGCGAATCGACCGAGGCGCTGGACGATGCCTGACTATGACTATCTCGCCATTGATCCGGCGGGGAAGGAAAAGCGCGGCTCCCTGAGCGCGGACAGCGCCGAGGACGCCCGCGTCCGGCTGGACCAGCGCAAGCTGTTCGTGGTGAAGGTGGAACCCGGAAAGCCGAAGGCCGAGCGTGGCCGGGCGCTGTTGTCTCTCACCCGCCCGAAGCTGACAGCCAAGCAGCTTACGCTTTTCACCCGGCAGCTATCGACCCTGATCGAGGTCAGCCCGCTGGAAGAGGCGCTGCGCACCATCAGCCGCCAGAGCGAGCAGGATCATGTCCGCGCCATCGTCACCAGCGTCCATGGCGGCGTCACAGAGGGACGCCGCCTTGCCGATGCCATGGCGGCCGAGGCGAAGAGCTTCCCGCCGCTGTATCGCGCGATGGTGTCCGCCGGCGAAAGTTCGGGCAGTCTGCCGCTGATCATGGACCGGCTTGCCGAATTGCTGGAGCGGCAGGCGCAGGTGCGAGGCAAGGTGACGACGGCGCTCGCCTATCCCGTGGTGCTTGCGCTTGTCGCCATTGGCGTGGTCTTTGCCCTGATGGTTTTCGTGGTGCCCAAGGTGGTGGAGCAGTTCGATACGGTGGGGCAGCAATTGCCGCTGCTGACCCGCATCGTCATCGGCATTTCCGATCTGCTTTCGGGCTATTGGTGGGCGCTGCTGGCCTTCCTCATCCTTGCCGGGCTGGCCGGCTGGCAGGCGATGAAGGACGAAAAAATCCGCTACAGCGCCGACCGGCTCCTTCTGCGCCTGCCGCTCATCGGCCGCTTGATTCGCGATTTGCATGCCGCCCGGATGGCGCGCACGCTCTCCACCATGATCGCCAGCCGCCTGCCACTGCTCGAAGGTTTGGCGCTTACCGCCCAGACGGTTCACAACAGGGTGCTGCGCCGTGCCTCCGACGACATTGTCGAGGCGATCCGGGGCGGCGGCAGCCTGTCTGCAGCGCTGCGCCGCGCGGGCGTGTTTCCGCCGCTGCTCGTCTATCTCGCGGCCAGCGGGGAGGCGGCGGGGAAGCTCGATACCATGCTGGAACGCGCCGCCGATTATCTGGAGCGGGAATTCGACCGCTTCACCGCAACCGCGCTGTCGCTTCTGGAGCCTGCGATCATCGTCGTCATGGGCGGTATTGTCGCCCTGATCGTGCTATCGATCCTGCTGCCTATCCTGCAATTGCAAAGCCTTACAGGTGTTTGATGTTTGATATTCCATTGTTTTTCACCCGTTCCGCGCAGTGCCTCGTCCGTTCGTCCCGAGCGAAGTCGAGGGACGCAAGCGCCACGTCCCTCGACTTCGCTCGGGACGAACGGAAGGACAAGGAATCCGGCTTCACCCTTGTCGAACTGATGGTCGTCATCGTCATCATCGGCCTGCTCGCCACGGTTGTCATGATCAACGTCCTGCCCAGCCAGGACCGCGCCATGGTGGAAAAGGCGAAGGCGGACATTTCGACGCTGGGCCAGGCGATGGAGATGTATCGCCTCGACAACCTGACATACCCCGCCGCCACCGACGGGCTGCGGGCACTGGTCAGCGCCCCGCCGACATTGACCCAACCGGCGCGTTACCGCAGCGGCGGTTATATCAAGAAGCTGCCCAACGATCCCTGGGGCCGCCCCTACCAATATGCCGTCCCCGGCCGCAGCGACGCATTCGACATTTATTCGCTGGGCGCTGACGGGGCTCCGGGCGGCGAGAACGAGAATGCGGATATCTATTCCAGCGACATGTGATCTTCGTGCTACTGCGAAGGCAGGAGCACTGTCATCGTCCGATGATTGCGGCTTCACCCTGATCGAGCTGATGATCGTGATGGTCGTCATCGGCCTGATGACCGCTGCCGTCGTCCTGACCGTGCCTGACCAGCGGAGCCGCCTTCTCGACGATGCCGAACGCTTCGCGGCGCGAGTGCTTGCGGCGCGGGACAATGCGGTCCTGCAGTCGCGCCCGATGAGCCTGTGGGTCTCCGCTTCCGGCTACGGCTTTGCCCAGCGGCGGCAGGGGCAATGGGCGCAGCTGAACGACAAGCCCTTTGTCCAGACGGACTGGCGTCAGGGTACGGTTGCGCTGGTGGGGCAGGCGGGGCGGGGTCAGCTAAGCTTCGACAGCACCGGCCTTGCCAGCCAGCCGCTTCAGGTGCGGCTGGTGCGGGGCGGCGAGCAGGTGTCGGTCCGCATCGGCGTCAACGGGAAGGTCGATGTCAGTGGATGATCGCGGCCAATCCGGATTTACGCTTATCGAAATGCTCGTCGCTCTGGCGGTGTTCAGCCTCGCCGCGCTGGCGCTGCTTCGCCTTCAGGGTGTGACGCTATCGACCACAGCTGATCTTGACCAGAAGCTGGTGGGGCAGATTGTGGCGCGAAACCTGGCGGTCGAACTGCTCAGCAATCCCGCGCCGCCAAGCCTTGGCGAACAAGAGGGAGTGGCCGAAAATGGCGGCCACCAGTGGCGCTGGACCCGCGATGCGGAAATCACGGACGATCCCCGCATCATGAAAATCGATATCCGCGTTTCCGGGGTTCAGGGCGGATCGCCGAACGTGCTGACCATCGTGAGGCCGGTGAAGTGAATATCTTCTCCTCGTCTTTCCGGCGAAAGCCGGAATCTCCCAAGGCAAGGGATGACCAAGAGCAGGGAGACCCCGGCTTCCGCCGGGGTGACACCAAGGGAGCGGGCGGCTTTACCCTCATCGAGCTGATGGTCGCCCTCTTCATCTTCGGCGTGCTGGCGGCGGCGGGCGTGATGCTGCTTTCCGGGAGCGTCAATGCGCAGGGGGCGGTGAAGGCGCATCTTGATGACATGGCGCTGGTCCAGCGCGCGAGCGCTGCCATGACGGCCGATCTGGCGCAGGCGGTGCCCCGCATCACCCGCAATGAGGATGGCAAGTTCGCCCCGGCCTTTTGGGGTCAGGCGAGCGATCCCGGCGAGCCGCTGCTGCGGCTGGTGCGTGCGGGCTGGTCGAACCTGGACGATGCGCCGCGTTCCACCCTGCAGAAAATCGAATATCGGCTGACGGACGGCATGCTGGAGCGCATCAGCTATCCGCTGCTGGACGGCACGGCACCCGACGAACCATCCGCCCTGATAGAGAAGGTGGAAAGCATGACCTTCCGCTATCGGGATGAGAAGGGCGAGTGGCGGGACGACTGGCAGCCGACGCAGCCCGACCTCCTCCCCCGCGCCCTTGAAATGCGCCTGACCCGCCGGGGCGAGCCGCCGCTCACTTTGTTATTCCTCGTGGGGCCGGGGCCGAAGACAGAGCCGCAGGAGCGCGCCCAATGACGCCTTTGGCAAAGGAACGCGGCGCTGCGTTGCTCACCGTGTTGTTGCTCGTGGCCGTCATGTCGGTGGTTGCCGCCGCCGCGCTGGAGCGGCTGACGCTGGCGACGCGGCTTGCCGCCAACAGCGGCGCGCTCGATCAGGCGCGGGCCTTTGCCCTGGCCGCCGAAACCATCTCCATCGCCCGCATCGGCGACCTCAAGGATCGGGACAAGGCGAAGACCACGCTGCATGGTGACTGGCACGGCCGCACCACGCGCCTGCCCATTCCCGGCGGCATTGCCACCTCGCGCGTGACCGACGGCGGCAACTGCTTCAACCTCAACAGCGTCGTGGCTGGCGACGATCCCGAAAAGCTGAGGGTCCGCCCCGTCGCCGTGAGCCAGTTCACCGCCCTTATGGAAGTTCTTGGCATTGCCCCCCGCGACGCCGCGACCGTGGCGGCAGCGCTCGCCGACTGGATCGACAGCGACTCCCTTCCCCAGCCGGGCGGCGCGGAGGATGAATATTATACGCAATATGCCCGCCCCTATCGCGCCGCCAACCGCCTGATGATGGACGCAAGCGAGCTGCGCGCGGTCGCAGGCGTCAGCCCGCAACTCTATGCGACCGTACGGCCGTGGATTTGTGCGCTGCCCGTCACGGATCTGTCACCGATCAACGTCAACACGCTCGCTCCCGAGCAGGCGCCGCTTGTCGCCATGCTCATTCCGGGGCAGCTGACGATCGAGCGGGCGCGGCAAATGCTGGCGCAGCGCCCGGCCGGAGGTTATGGGAGCACGGTTGCATTCTGGAATCTGGCGACGCGGGAAGATCTCAGCCCAGGTTTAGCGGGGACGCAAATAAAGTTGACGACCAGATTTTTTCGCATCGACATCATGGTCGAGCTGGGGGATGCAGAAGTGACGGAACAGGCGCTGGTAGATACAGAGGAACTGCCCGCGCGGCTGATCCGGCGCCAATGGGGGGAAACGGGTTGAGCGCCGTCAGCGGTTTCATTATTTCGATTCCAGCGATTGAGGGCGGCGAACCGCTCTGGATGCGTGTCGTCGACGGTCAGATGGTTCAGCATGGTGCGGGAGCCGGCTGGCTGCATGCCACGGGGCTTTCGGAGCTGCCGAAGGGCGACCGGATCATGCTGGTCGCGCCCGTGGGCCTCACCAATCTGCACTGGACCGATTTTCCCGAATTGTCTCCGCGTCAGGGACGGGCCGCCGCTCGGCTGATGGCGCTCGACAACAGCATCGGCCCGGCCGAAACATTGCATGTCGCAACCAATGAGGCGGCGGCTTCGGAAGACAGCCACAATGTCGCGGTGGTGGCCCGCTCGCAAATGGCGGGTTGGCTGCTCTGGGCGCAGCATCAGGGGTTGGACCCCGACATCATCCTGCCCGCCGCGCTGCTGCTGCCGCATCCGGAGGAAGGCTACGTTCGGGGCGTCATCGGCGGCGAGACGGTGCTGCGCGGGCCGGACAGCGCGCTTGCGGCGGACGATCCCATCGCGCCTGCCATATTGGCCGATGCGCCGGTGACGGACATTCCCGCCGAAGAAATTAACTGCGCCGCCATTGCCGCGCTGGCGCAGCCTCCGCTTAACCTGCGGCAGGGCGATTTGGCCAAAAAGGGGAGGCGGCTGCTTGATTGGGCGGGCATCCGGCGGATCGCGATCCTGGCCGGCCTCGTGGCTTTGGGCAGCGCCATCATCGCGCTCATTCTCATGGCGAAATATAGCCTTGCCGCCGGAGCGGTCGATGCTGAAAGCGTGGCGCTCGCGCGAACCGTCCTGCCGCGCGTGGAAAGCGCGGCGGAGGCCCAGACGCAACTCGATGCGAAGCTCCTCGAGCGGGGCGGCGGCGGGCTGGGCTTTTCCGGGGCGGCATCGGGCCTGTTCATGGCCATGCGCGAGGCCCCCAATGTCAGCATCGCGAACATGACGCACAGCGCCGACGGCACGTTGCGCGTCACCCTGTCCGCGCCGCGCGTCGAGGATATCAACATGGTTCTCATCGCCCTGCAGGAAGCAGGCTTCACCATTACGGCGGCCCCCCAACAGGGGCAGGGCGGGCAGGCGCTGGCAGACCTGACGGTGCGCGTGTCATGATCGAGCGGATGAGGGACAGATGGGCCGCATTCTCCCTGCGCGAGAAATGGCTGGTCGGGATCATGTCAGCGCTTTTCGCTGTCGTTTTTCTGTGGCTGGGCGTGATCCGGCCGGTTGCGGGCGGACTTGAGGGGGCGAGGGATGACCATGCCGCCGCAGTCGAGCGTCATTCCGCCATCCGCTCGCGTGTTGAATTGCTCCAGCGTGCGTCGGGGGAGCGTGTGCCCGAGCTTGGCGCACCGCTGGATGTGGTGGTCAGCCAGAGCGCCGGCGAGGCGGGCTTTACGCTGGACCGAAACGATCCGCAGGGCAATGGCCGGGTCGGCATCGCCATCAGCCAGGCGCGCCCGGCGGCGTTCTTCGGTTGGCTGGCGCAGTTGGAGGCCATGGGCATCGACATTGAGACGCTGGATGCCCGGCCCGTCCCCGGTTCCAATGTCATCGGGGCGACTGCTGTACTGCGGAGGGCAGGGCAGTGATGTGGCTCCTCCTCCCCGCGCGCCGCCGCCTGTTCGTGCTGCTCGTTTTCCTGTTCGCGATGCTCGCGCTGTTTCCGCTGCGTCTCGCCTTCAACATGCTGGCGCTGCAGGAAAACGGACTTGCCGCCCGCGCGATCCATGGCAGCCTGTGGTGGGGTGACATTGAGCAGCTGACGATTGGCGGGGTGCCGCTGGGCAATGTCGAAGCCCGCCTTTCTCCCATCCAGTTATTTGTAGGGCGGGCGCGAATGGATTTTTCCCGGCAGAGAGGGGCACCCGATGATCTGAAGGGCGCGGTCAGCGTCAACAACAGCAGTTTCGGCGTGGACGATGTGACGGCCCATATCGGCGTCGGCGGCCTTTTTGCGCCGCTTCCCGTCAATGGCCTTGATTTCGATGATCTGTCGGTGCGCTTTGTCGATGGTGCCTGCGCGCGCGCCGAAGGGCGGCTGAAGGCACGCATGAGTCCGGCCGTCCAGGGGCTGAACCTGTCGCAGGGCCTGTCGGGTGAGGCAGTGTGCGACGGCAGCGCGCTCCTGCTGCCGCTTGCCAGCCAGTCCGGCATGGAAACGATGCGCATGCGCATCGAGGGGAACCGCAGCTTCCATGCCGAATTCCTGATAAGGACCAATGATCCGGCGCTGTCCGCCGATCTCCAGAAAAATGGCTTCACCCATCGAGGGAACGCCTTGGCATTGTCGATACGCGGGCGGTTGTGAGGGGGGCGCTGCCCTGCCGGGGCAGATGATGCCACTGATGCAACTGCCCCTGCCATTCTGGCCCATTGCAGGCTTCATCCTTGGCGCGGTCATCGGCAGCTTTCTCGCGACGGTGATCCTGCGCTGGACGGAGGGGCGGTCGGTGCTGTCCGGCCGTTCGGCCTGCGACGGCTGCGGGCGCACGCTCAGCGCGGCCGATCTTGTCCCGCTGCTCAGCTTTCTCATCCAGCGAGGCCGTTGCCGGACCTGCGGCGCGCGGATCGACCCGCTGCATCCGGCGGTGGAACTGGGCTGCGCTATCGCCGGGGCCGTCTCCCTTTGGCTGGCACCGGGCATAGAGGGGCTTGGCTGGGCCATCCTCGCCTGGTTCCTGATTGTTCTGGCCGTGCTGGACCACCGCCATTTCTGGCTGCCTGATGCGCTCACCATGCCCTTGGCCTTTCTTGGTTTCACCCTTGCCATCTGGGTGAATGGCGTGGCGCTTCCCGACCGGCTGATCGGCGCGGCGGCGGGATATGGCGCATTGACGCTGGTGCGCCTGGGATATCGCCGGTTGCGCGGACGGGAAGGGATGGGCGGCGGCGATCCCAAGCTGCTCGGCGCTCTGGGCGCGTGGATGGGTTGGCAGACACTGCCGTTGATCCTGCTGATCGCCAGCGGAACCGCGCTGATGCTGGCGGCATGGGACATGATGAAGGGCCGCGCCGTCAGCCGCGCAACCCAGGTGCCGCTTGGAACCTTCATGGCGATGGCAGCCATTCCTGCCTGGATGGTGGCGACGGCCCTGGGCGCTGCTTCGGATTTTGCTGGTTAACAACTATTTAACCTGAGCCCGATCCGCCCTATGCATCGGCAACAAACGAAAAAAAGAGGATGCCAGTGCGAACATCAATACTGTCGATCGGAGTGGCTCTTGCCCTGCTTGCCGGAGGGCCGGTGAGCGCGAAGCAAGGCGATCTTGGATCGCTGGAGGTTGGAACGGCGGCGGGTGATTCGGCATTGAATCTGCTCTGGTCCGCAATGGAAATGCAGGCGGAGTCCTTTTGGAGCGAACTCCGGACGGAGATCGAGAGCCAGCGGGCCCATTATTTCGCGCCGACCGGAGCGCCGGACAGCGGCTGGGCGGACGCCGGTGTCGATTTGGCGGCGCTGCTTGCGCGCGCGCCGGGCGGTGCGGCCGGTAACGTGCTTTATAGCGACGATCCCGACGGCCCGGTCCTGCATGTGCTGGACGCGGCGGCGGTGACGCAACTCATCAGCGGGTGGCAGCAGGTTGCGTCGCGCGATTTCGCGGCGGGTGAGGGCCCTGCGTTCGTTAGCTTGCTGGCCGTGACCCCGGCGCATCTGCTGGTGTCGCGGGAAGCCACCGAACAGGTCGGCAAGGGCTATTGTCCCAAATCGGACGAGCCTGCGCCCGCCGATCACATGGCGCTCTATCGCGACCGGGCCATGCCGTTCGACGATGCATCGGAGCGGGACGGGATGGTCGAGGGCGCGGCCTTTTCCACCTGGACGGCGCTCAGCCGCACGCAGACGCCGCGCGTGTGCTGGACCTATGTCGAGGTTGCGCCCGGCCTGTATGAGAGCCGGAGCTTCGATGCCGAAGGACGGCCGCTCGGTCATATGGACGAGGGGACGAAGCAGTTGCGGATCGTGCCGATCGCCGACCTTCGCGCGATGCTGACCGCGAAGGCGCAGCCGCTCGACCTGCCGCAGGACAGCGCCAGCGTCCGGTAATCAGCACCGCCGGATCGGCTCCCAACGCCAGCGCGTCAGGCTGCGCCAGGCCCATTCGAAGGGGCCATAGCGAAAATGCCTGAGCCATGGGAGCGGCCAGAGCAGCATCAGTGACCAGACCAGTGGCACGAACAGATACACCGTCACGCGGTCTACCCTACCGTAAAGCCCAAGGCCGTAGCCATAGAAGAGCGTCGTCATGACGATGCTGGTGCCGATATAATTGGAGAAGGCCGTGCGGCCGGCGGCGCCGATCCAGCGTATCATCCTGCTGCCGTCAAAATGCAGGATCAGCCACATCAGCAAGGCGGCGTGGGCGATGGTCAGCGGTACGCGGAAGGGCAGGGACCAGCTGATGACGGCGTTGAAGGTGACGACCGGGTCAAAGCCGCTGCCCCAGCACCAGGCCGCGAGGGCGATCATCGGCCCGCCGCCCGCAATGTAGCAGAGGCGGGCGATGCGGAGATATTCCGCCTTCTGCCAAAGCCCGGTCAGAAACCCGCTTTTCAGCATCGCCGCACCGAGCAGCATGAAGCCCAGCGCCTCGAAACCCGACAGGACGAGCAACGCCGTCTGGTCGCTGCCGATCCGGGCCAGCCGATCCGCAACGATTGCTCCATATCCGCTTTGGTGAAGCGCGGCCTGTTCGCGCAGCGTCGCGGCGTCGGTGCCGGGAAGGCTGGCCTCACCGCCGACGAGCAGCGAGACGGAAAAGGCGGCCACGATTGCGAACTGAATGAGGAAGAAGAGTATGGCGCTGCCCAACAAGTCCCCCGGCTCGCGCCGGACGAAGAGCAGCAGGACGAACCCGGCCACCGCATAGAGGCGCAATATGTCGCCCCACCAGAGGAAGACATAGTGGCAAAGGCCGAGCAGGAAGAGCCAGAAGAAGCGGCGATAGAGCAGACCCAACCCTTCGCCCCGATCCGCCAACCGCTGCTGGATCAGCACCGCGCTCGCGCCGAAAAGCAGGGAGAAAAGGCCGCGCATCTTGCCATCGACCAGGATGAAATTGGCGGTCCAGACGGCGAAGGCGGCGGGCGTTTCCCCGCCCCACAGGCGCGGATTGATATAGGCCATGTCGGGCATGGAGAAGGCGATGACGTTCATCAGCAATATGCCCATCACCGCAAAGCCGCGCATGGCATCGAGCGTCAAGAGGCGGGCGGG
>Ga0307414_10000101_pt1 | contig 62093 bp, 42 predicted proteins | sample DK1Ometagenome_FD_203804 | JGI IMG/M metagenome (GOLD analysis project Ga0307414, IMG submission 203804) | Maize rhizosphere microbial communities from greenhouse at UC Davis, California, United States - DK15-O-3 | ecosystem: Host-associated > Plants > Roots > Rhizosphere > Soil | place: USA...
GGCCACGACTAACCTTGACGACGATCTGACCTTCTCCGCCGGGACCAATGCGACCGGAAACTTCACGGTGACCCTGTCCGGGGCCCGCCTGGCGAAGAGCATCGTGATCGAAGAGGGAAACCAACTCACTCTGGCGGGGACTAGCACGCCCTCGCTCACGATAGGGAGCGGAGGCATCACGGTCACGAACGCGGCCCGGTTTACCGCCCCCGCCAGCCTTCCGTCTTACCTGCTGGCAGCGAGCCAGACATGGACGGACAATAGCAGCAACGCCGCTTCAGCGTTCGTGACCAGTTCGGCCGCCACGATCGCGGGGGTGGACGGCACCGGAAACCTCACGCTCACGCTGGATGGCACACATGCCGTCAACGTCGATGGCAGCACGATTCGGGGGATCATTGCCGACGGAACCGGCAACACGGTGAGCGTTGTAAAGAACGGCCCCGGCATCTGGCAGTTGTACGGCGGCGCCACCAACACCAACACCTACAGCGGCGGAACCACGTTGAACGCCGGCGAATTGCAGGTCAACTGCGTGACCACCTTCGCGGGCGCCACTTCCGCCTTGGGAACCGGTGGATTGCAGATCAACGGCGGCATCCTTACGGCGCGGAACGGAAACAAGACGATTGTGAATGCCGTGACGGTGGGCGGGGATTTCACGCTCAACGGTGCCAATGCCGGTGGCAACGTGCTGACCTTGTCGGGAAATGTCGATCTGGGGGGAGGCACCCGCACGATCGCGGTCAATGCAACCCCCGGTGCGGCAACCATCTCCGGTGTCATCTCCAACGGCGGGCTGACGAAGAGCGGCACGCGCAACCTCACGCTCGAGGCGGCCAACACCTACACCGGTCCGACGACAATCACCGACGGAACCCTGACCCTGACGAATCCGACACCCATCGACGCGAGCAGTGGTGTCTCTATCAACGGCAGCGGTGCCAAACTGGTGAGCATCGGATTCGGCACGGTGGTGCCGGCCATCACGCTGACCCAAGGTTCGGTGGACGGAGACGGGATCTTCAACACGCTCATCGTCGCCGATGCCATCGGCAATGTCATCGCGGCGGGAGCGGGGGCACCGGTGCCGCTGCAGGTGAACACGCTGACCTTCCAAGGCGCGGCCACTCTGAATCTGCGGGCGAGCGGAACGGTCCCGGACCAGTACCTCACCATCACGAACCTGACGACCAGCGCGGCGGCGGACGTGGTCATCAATGCCACGAACACGGCCGGGGTGTGGACGTCCGGAACGGACTATCCCTTGATCGAATTCGACAACTACGCATCTGCTGGCGATGCCTCTCATTTCACGCTGGGAACGGTTGCCGGTCTCAATCCGACCCAGACGGCCGAACTGGTCAATACCGGCAGCGCCATAGTGCTGAGGGTCGCCGCCGAGTCCTTGATCTGGACCGGTCTTCAGAGCTCTGACTGGACCACCCAGACGATCGGGGGCTTGCGGAATTGGAGCCACAACGGAAGCGGGGTTGAGTTCACGACCAACAGTGCCGTGACCTTCGACGACACGGCCACGCGGTTCCAAATCAACCTTGCCGAGAACGTCAGCCCGAGCGCCGTGGTCGTGGATGCCAGCTTCTTCAACGAATACACGATTTCCAGCACCGGAGGTTTCGGGATCCAGACCGGGGCGCTGGCCAAGAGCGGCGATGGCGGCCTGATCCTCACCACGAACAACGCCTATACCGGACCGACCACCATCAGCGCTGGTTTTCTGGAGCTTACGGGCGCGGGTTCCATTGCCGCCAGCTCCTCGATCTCGAATAACGGGCAGCTAGTATTCGATCCCACGGGTGGCTCGAACGTCTATGCGAACCCTATCGGGGGAACCGGGAGCGTGAGCAAGGAAGGGACGGCCACGCTGACCTTGGCCGGAGCGAATACGTTCACCGGCACCTTCACGCTGGAGGGCGGCGCGCTGAACATCAATAGCGCCACGGCAGTGGGAGAGGGTCCGGGTGCCTTCGTCCTCAACGGTGGCTCACTCGACAACACGAGCGGCTCCGCGATTGCTTCAGCCTCGACCAAGCCGCAGGCGTGGAATGCGGATGTCCTCTTCGCGGGATCGAACAGCCTGGAGATGGGGACGGGCACGGTGACCGTGAGTGGAGCCGATACCGTCCGGACGGTAATGATCAGCAATAGTACCTTGGCCGTGGGCGAGCTGAAGGCCCCGCTGCATGGCTTGACCAAGGATGGTCCCGGCACGGTGGCATTCGCCAGCACGGGAGCAGGAGGAGCTAGTAGCGTGATCGCCGGCACGCTAACCGTCAACGGAGGCACGGTTCAGATCTGCCGTACCGGTTCCGATGCTGCCGGTAGCGGCGACTTCACCGCCGCCGGCCTCAGCGGCAGCGGAACGGTGGTCAATGGTGCGGCGGTCGAGCGATGGCTCTTCGTCAACAACACGGACACCCACACCTTCAGTGGCATCTTGGCCAACGGGGGAACGGGCGCGCTCGGTCTTAACAAGCTGGGCACCGGAACGCTGAACCTCACCACGGCAAACTCCTACACCGGGGCCACCACGGTGGCAGTCGGCTACATCAACGTCCAGAATGGCAGCGCGCTCGGTGGCAGCACCGTGAGCATCCGGACCTTGACGGGCGGACTTCAACTGCAGGGAGGAGTTACCCTAGCGAATAATTTCCTGACCAGCAACGATGGCAGCGGCGCGTCCGGCTACGCCATCGCGAATGTCAGCGGGAACAATACCATCACCGGCACGATCTCGCTTACCGATGGTGCCGGCCCCACGGCGGTCCAGTCTGATGCCGGTGCGCTGACACTCGCGGGCAACATCACGAATATCATCGCCAGCAATCGCATTCTGATCCTGGAGGGCGCCTCCACCGGTGCCAACCTTGTTAGCGGTGTAATCTCCAATGGCGTGACGGGAACGACGAGCGTGACCAAGAACGATTCAGGAACCTGGACCCTCTCGGGCGCCAACGTCTATACGGGTCCGACAACGGTGAATGCCGGCACTCTTTTGATCACGGGCAATGCGGCGGGGACGACGGGAACGGTGACCGTTAACAATGGCGGCACGCTCGGTGGAACCGGAACCCTCGGGGGCGCGGTAACCATTGATGCGGGCGGTCACCAAGCGTTCTCCGTGGCCGGGACACCGGGCGCGCAGGTGGCGCGAACCATTTCCGGCGCGTTGACCCTGGCTGCGGGCAATGTCCTGGATCTCACTGCCGCGGCGACTCCGGCCGATGGGAGCTACACCTTGGTTACAGCGAACGGCGGAATCACGGGTACTGCCACCACTGTCAATCTGAACGGGATCGACGGGGTTGTGTCGGTGGTCGGCAACAGCCTGGTGCTGACCGTGGGTGCTTCCGGTTACGATAGCTGGGCAGCCTCCAAGGGCCTCACCGAAGCGAACAAGGGGGCGGGTCTGGACCCCGAGTTCGATGGCATCGCCAACCTCCTCGAGTTCGTTCTCGGCGGTGAGCCTCTGGCTTCCGACCCTTCGGTCCTGCCCGACCTTGCGGTGACGCCGTCGGACTTCGTCTTCACCTTCACCCGCTCTGACGAGTCGGAAGCGGAATCCGCGCTGTCCTTCCAGTATGGTTCGACGCTTGCGGGTTGGACGGACGTCACTATCGGGGCGGTTTCCGCCGGTCCAGTTACCGTCACCGAGAATGGGGCCGAGCCGGACTCGGTGGTCGTGACAATCCCGCGCACCAGTGCGGTGGGCGGCAAGTTGTTCGGACGCCTCAACGCCACCACACCATGATGCATTTAAACCGCTCGGGCTGCTCGCGGGTCAGCCCGGGCGGCCCTCCGCTGCTAGCGCGGCTCGTCCTCGCAATGTTCGCGCTCGCCGGGTGCCTTTCCGCGGCTCCCTACACTCCGGCGTCCTTCTTGCCTGTCACCGGGGCGGCGTCGCCCGGCTCGTTCCAGATCGCCGGCGACGGCGCACCGGTGCCGATCCATCATAGTGCGGGGGACGCAGCGGTTGTCGGAGTCGCCGCGAAAGCACTCCGCGACGATATCGAGCGCGTCACCGGTCAGGTGCCGGTGGTGTCCACCGCACAGCCATCGTCATCGAAGGCGATCCTGATCGGCACGCTGGGACAGAGCCCCCTGATCGACGGTCTCATCGCCGCGGGAAAGCTGGATGTCAGCGCGATCCAAGGACAATGGGAGGCCTACATTGCGGCGGTGGTTGAAAGCCCTCTCGCCGGGGTGGATCGAGCGCTGGTGATCGCGGGAAGCAATCGGCGCGGCACGGCCTTCGGCGTCTTCGGATTGTCGGAGGCCATGGGGGTCTCCCCTTGGTACTGGTGGGGCGATGTCCCGGTGGTCCAGAAAGCAACGCTGCATGTCGGGGGAGGTGTGTTCCATGCGCCATCCCCCGCGGTGAAGTATCGCGGCATCTTCATCAATGACGAAGATTGGGGACTCGAACCTTGGGCTCGCCAAACCTTCGACCCCGTGGGTGACGTCGGCCCGACCACCTATGCGAAGGTCTTCGAGCTGCTGCTGCGGCTTCACGCGAACTACATCTGGCCGGCAATGCATCCGAGCACCCGGCCCTTCTACACCGTGGCGGGAAACCGGCAGATCGCGGACGACTACGCCATCGTGGTGGGCACGTCTCACCACGAACCGATGCTGAGGAATACCCTGGAGTACAGCGAGTCCACTCTCGGGCCCTACAATTATTGGACGAATCGCCAGGGGGTTGCCGACTTCTGGGAACAGCGGGTCGTGGAGACGGCGGGGCAGGAGAACATTTACACCGTCGGCATGCGTGGCCTCTCGGATGGCAGCATTGCCGCGCCTGCCGGCACCACCACCGCACAGAAGCGGGATATGATCCAGAATGTCATCATTCCCGATCAGCGTCAGATGATCGCGGAACATGTGAATGCGGATCCGGCGCAGGTGCCGCAGGTGTACGTCCCCTACAAGGAGGCCCTGCTGCAATATCAGGCAGGCCTCCAGCTTCCCGATGATGTGACCTTGGTTTGGCCGGACGACAACCACGGCTATATCCGCCAGCTTTCCAATAGCGCCGAGCGCGCGCGAAGCGGGGGATCGGGCGTTTACTATCACCTCTCCTATTGGGGCGCCCCTGCGAATTACCTTTGGCTTCTGACCACGCCGCCGGGGATCGTTCGGTCGGAAATGCTCAAGGCATGGGACTACGGCGCGCGCCGTATCTGGATCGCCAATGTCGGGGACATCAAGCCGGGCGAGATCGGGATGGAGTTCTTCCTACGCTTGGCGCGAGACCCGGAAGCGTTCCGCGATTTCGACCAGCATGCGTGGTTTGCAGAGTGGGCCGGTCGCACCTTCGGGCCGACCCATGCGGACGCCATCGCCGGGCTGATGGAGGAGTATCACCGCTTGAACATCGCGGTGCGGCCGGAGCATCTCAGCCGCACGAGCAGCGGGCTGGATTTCACCGGCAATGGTGACGGGGCACAGCGGCGTCTCGACGAGTTCGCCGCGCTCCAAATGGCGGCAGATGCGCTTTATGCGGGGCTTCCAGCCGAACGACGGGCGGCCTTCTACGAGATGGTGCTTTATCCGATCCGCGGCTCGCACCTTCACAACCGCAAGATCTTGCTCGCCGAGCGCAGCCGCCTGTGGGCGACCCAAGGGAGGGCCGCCACCAACGCCTTGGCCACTGCTGCCCAAGCGGCGCAAACCGCGCTTCAAAGCGAAACGACCTTCTACAATCAAAGCAACGCCGGAGGGAAGTGGAAGGGCATGATCACCTCCACGACCACCGGGGCCGCCAGCGCCCCCTTCCTCATGCCGGCAACCGGAAGCTACGGTGCCCCGGCGGCTGCCGGGCTTGGAGTAGCGGTGGAAGGTTCCGCATCCCCGGTCCCGCATGGGACCGCCGGAGTGCTGCCTACCTTCAATCCGGTGGCCGACGAGAACTACTTCATCGATGTCTTCAACACCGGTTCGGCCGCCTTGGCATGGACGGCTCAGCCCAGCGATCCTTGGATCACCCTGAGCCAGACCACTGGCCAAGGGGACGCGCGAATCATGGTCGGCGTGGATTGGCAGAAGGTGCCCCGCGGTCATGCGATCCCGGGAACCATCACGATCCAAGGAGCAGGCTCGAGTCGTACGGTGAAGGTCGCCTCCTTCTATCCGCTGTCTCTCGATCCCGGGACCCTCCCGGCAGCCGTGGTGAACAATGGGTCGCTTGTGATCGAAGCCGAGGACTTTACCAGCTTCTCGGATCGTGCCGATGGCGCCGGTTGGCGGCGCGTCGATGGTGCCGCGGCTTCGGGGGACGGCATGAGCGTCCAGCCGCTCACCATTCCGAGCATCGATCCGTCGGAAGTCCTTGCCAACTCGCCCTCCCTGACCTGGCGCTTCCATTCTTTCGAACGGGGTTCCACCCGTATCCGGATGGAATGTCTGCCGACGCACCGGATTACCTCGGGGCATCCGGGATGCCGCTACGCGATCTCGTTGAATGGCGATACTCCCCGGATCGTGGACATCGACGCCGATGAGAACTCCGGTGCCTGGAGTGCGAATGTCCTGCGCGCGGCGGCTCACGGGCTTTCCTACCATGTCATTTCCACTGCGGGTCTCCAAACACTCCAAGTCTGGATGATCGATCCCGGGGTGGTGCTTGACCGGATACAAGTGACGCTTCAGTCGGGTGGTTTCGAGGCGGAAGCGATGATGGCGACCCACACGGCGGGCAGGGTCTATCGTTCCTTTGCCGAGGCGGAAGCGAGCGGGGGAGAGGCGGTCGCATTGGAGTCGGTCAATGTGGGCGACCAGATGACCCTCGAACTGCCCGGGGTGGAGGCCGGGACCTACGACCTGAAGCTGCGCGTCAAACAGTCGACCAACCGGGGCAGGATCCAGCTCTCCCTGGCCGATGGTGCCTCCGGACCCTTCTCCAACGTCGGCCCGGAGCTCGATCTCTACAGTGCGACTGCCGGTTACGCGGATCTTTCCCCGATCCGGGTGGCCATTGCCACGTCGGGAACGAAGTTTCTCCGCTTCACCGTGACCGGCCGCAACCCCGCGAACACCTCGGGCCAATCTTGGATCACCGCGGACCGGATCGTTCTAGTTGCGACGACCGCACCGCAAGCCTCCCTGATCGAGTCGGAGAACGTGGCTAGGACCGGCACGGCGGGAAGGGCTCTCCGCGTGTTCTCCGACGCCGCGGCGAGCGCGGGGGCTGCCGTGGCGCTGGAGTCCACCACCGTGGGCGATCAGGTGACCTTCTCGCTGCCCGGGGTCACAACGGCGGCGCAGGACCTCACGGTGCGGGTGAAGAAACACAGCAACCGCGGTATGGTTCAACTTGCGGTGGCCGATGCCCCGGAGGGCCCCTTCACGAACATCGGAGGAATCGCGGACCTGTACGGTTCTTCGGAGCATTTTGCGGATATTCCCACGGTGCGGTTTACGGCAGCATCGGCCGGGACGAAGTTCCTACGCTTCACGGTGACAGGCCGGAACGCTGCCGCCACCTCTTCCTGGATCGTGGTCGATCGCTTCAGCCTCCAGCCCGTCGATACCCTCTCCCTGTTGCCGGTGCAGGACTGGAGGTGGAAGTATTTCGGTACCTTCGAGTCACAGGATGATGCGGCCGATGATGCCGATCCGGATCACGATGGTCTTCGCAACTTGATCGAGTATGCCCTCGGCGACCATCCGACCATGACGAACGTGGCACCCTGGCATGGCTTCCTTTCGGAAGACCATCTGGCCATCACCTTCCCCCGGCGCCGGGATGCAGTGGATGTGGTCTACAGCGTTCTGGCGAGCGGGGACTTGGCGACGGAAACCGAGATTTGGACCAGTGCCAACGTGCCGTATCCTGGAGGGGAATCTGAAAGCATTATGACCACGGTCTTCGATTCCGAATCGCGGCTCAACCATCGGGCCCGCTTCCTTCGGCTTGAGGTGTCCCGGCCCTAGGTTGAAAAAAGCCCCATGCATTTGATTCTTCCAGCCACCATCGCGGCGATCCTTCTGATCGCTTCTTCACGTGCCGCAGCGGTGCTTGATCTGGTGGATCCGGCCGCGAGCAAGGGTGCTTTTCCGCTTGTTGCGAAGGGCCGGGCGGCACCGGTCTGCATTCCGCCCCGGTCGGCTGCAGTCGTCCGCATCGCCGGGCAAGATCTGGCGAGTGACATTGAACGCGTCACGGGAGTGCGGCCGGCGGTCCTCGAAGCCGCTCCTGAATCAGGGCCGCGCATCGAGGTTTCGGTGTTTCCCGGTGTGGCCGACCGTTGGGAGACCTTTCGCCTCTCCGCAACTAACGACTGTCTGGCGATCCAAGGCTCCGACAAGCGAGCCCTTGCCTTTGGTCTCTACGACCTTTCCCGGAGGATCGGCGTTTCACCCTGGCACTGGTGGGCGGACGTACCGGTGGTAAAACGCAGCGAAGTGTACCTCGCCGCGGGCACCGGTCCGGTCGAGTCGCCTTCCGTCCGCTATCGCGGGATCTTCCTCAACGACGAGGGTTGGGGATTGGTGCCATGGGCCGCGAAAACCTTCGAGCCCGAGGTCGGCAATGTTGGCCCCAAAACGTATGCCCGGATCTTCGAGCTGCTGCTGAGGCTTCGTGCCAATACCATCTGGCCCGCGATGCACCCGGGCACCACGCCCTTCCATCAGGTGCCCGGAAACGCCAAAGTTGCGGATGACTACGCCATCGTCCTGGGCTCTTCCCACGCCGAGCCGATGCTTCGCAATAACGTGGGCGAATGGAAGAGGCCGCCCGGGCAATACAACTTCCTTACCCATCGCGAAACGGTGCTGGATTACTGGGACGAGCGCGTCCGGCAGAGGACGAAGGGCGAGAGCCTGTTCACGCTAGGAATGCGTGGCATCCACGATAGCCCGATCGTGGGGCCGAAGAGCCAGGCACAACGGATCAGCATCTTGGAAGAGATCTTCAAGGAGCAGAGGGCGATGCTCGGGAAGCATCTCAAATCGGTCCCGGGGTCTCAGGAGGGTGCCTCCTTCTCCCAGATCTTTTGCCCCTACAAGGAGGTCCTCGACGATTACCGTGCGGGTCTCAAGGTTCCCGATGATGTGACCATCGTTTGGCCGGACGACAATTTCGGCTACATCCGTCGCTTTGCCACACCCGAGGAGCGCAAGCGCTCGGGCGGCTTGGGCGTGTACTACCACCTGTCCTATCTGGGTACTCCGATGTCGTGGCTCTGGTTCGACTCGCTTTCTCCCTCACTCGTCTGGTCCGAGATGACGCGCGCCTATGAGCAGGGCGCGCGTGCCTTTTGGGTTGGGAATGTAGGCGATCTCAAGGGGCAGGAGCTATCCACCGAGTTCTTCCTCCACCTCGCATGGAATGCCGGCCGCACCACACCCGAGGAGCCCGCTCGATTCCTGCGCGCCGTCGCTGCGCGGGACTTCGGCGAGAAGCATGCCGAGGCCATAGCCGCGATCTGGGCCCGTCACCAGCACCTTGCCGTTGCCCGGAAGCCGGAACACCTCCAGTGGCATCTGCCCTTGACCCCGTACCGGCCGACGGAACTGACCGAAGGTGAAATGCTGAGCCGGCTCAATGCATACGCCGCGCTGGAGCAGGACACTGATGCCATCGCCTCCGGCCTGCCCGCGGAATTCCAGGACGCCTACTATCAACGGGTGGGCTATGCGGTTGCTGCCGCGGCAGCCGCCAACGAGCGCTACTTCCGTGCCGAGCTTGCACGACTGCACAGGGCTCGTGACAACGACGAGGACGCGCAGGAAACCTTCGCCGTATCGAAACGGGCGGGCCCGCGCATGGATGATCTTACCCGCCGCTACAATGAGGAGATCGCTGGAGGCAAGTGGCGGCATATCGTCCGGGTCAACGGCATCAAATACGAGGACTGGAAGAAGAAGTTCCTGCCAGCGGATGCGATTCCTCCACTTGATTCCTCCGCACAAAACGCCGTGCATGCGCCGGATCCCGGGGCCGTTGGAAAAGCGCCCGTCGTGCCGACGGATGCACATCCTGGCGATTTCCTTGAAGTCGATGGCGTGGTCTCGATGGATGCCGGTCACTTCACCGCATGTAGCGACATGAAGGATGGCGCGGGTTGGCGTTCCATCTCCGGCTTGGGCCGCACCGGTTCCGCCGTAACAGTCTTGCCCTCCACCGCCGCGGTTACGGGTTCTGCCGCGCCGCGGCTGTCCTATCGCTTCCATGTGGTCTCCCGTGGGCAAGCCACCATCCGCGTCCGCTTGCTCCCTACTCATCCGTTGGTTCCGGGGCAGGGGCTACGCCTTGCGCTTGCAGTGGACAAAGGGCGTCCGCTGCCCTTGGCCGTCACCTCCGGTTTCGACACGGATTCCGAAGAATGGAAGCAGCGTGTGCTCACCAATGCCACCCATGCGACCGTCAAGCTACCCGAGGATCTTTCGCCCGGTTTGCACACCTTGCATCTCGTCGCCGTGGATACGGGCGTGGTCGTGGACAAGATCGTCATCGACCTCGGCGGCCTACGTCCCTCCTACGACGGCCCGCCCGAAACCCGGACACCCTGAACGGGTAGCTTGTGGCCATGGACAATAGATTGAAGCTGATACTCGTGACTAACAACAAGACCAAGAACATGCGCTGTCGTTTCCCATGGTTCGGGAGGACCCTTGCCCTCATCGGCATGCTGGCGGGGCAGTCCGTCGCGGCGGAAGAGAAGGCGCACGAAGGGAAGCGGATCGTTCTCGTCGGCGATTCCACCGTGGCCTCCGCGAGCGGTTGGGGCGATGCCTTCGGCGAGCTGCTCGTGCCCGGAGTGGAATGCATCAACATCGGCCGGGGTGGCCGGAGTTCGAAGAGCTACCGCGACGAAGGGCATTGGAAGAAGGCACTCGATGCGAAGCCATCGTGGGTGATCATCCAGTTCGGACATAACGATCAGCCCGGCAAGGGACCGAAACTTGAAACGGATGCAAAGACGACTTTCCGCGAGAACCTGACACGCTACGTGGCCGAAGCGAGGGCCATGGGCGCGAAGCCCGTGCTTGTCACCTCGTTGACGCGCCGCAACTTCAACCGCGCGGGAAAGATCGATGCCGCCCGCCTGGAGCCTTTCGGCAATGCCGAACAGGGAACGCAAATGCAGGATTTTCTCGCCGACTATGTCGAGGGAGCGAAAGCCGTCGCGATCGAGCAGAAGGTGCCGCTGCTGGACCTCAACGCCCGCAGCATCGAGCAAATGAACCGCCTTGGTCCGAAGGCGGCAGAGGACTTTGACCCCCAGGCGAAGGACCCCGCGAAGCCCGACAAGACCCACCTGTCCCCGAAGGGCGCGGAGGAAACCGCGGGCCTCGTCGCGGAGGAAATTCGCAAAAATGTCCCGGAACTGGCCGAGCTCCTCAAACCATGAGCGAGATCTTCGATCTAACCAACCGGGTGATCGTCGTCACCGGAGCAACGGGAGCCTTGGCCGGATCCGCCGCCGACTATCTGGCCGCACGGAACGCCCGCGTCGTTTACCTCGGCCGGAGCCAGGACAAGCTCGATGCGGCGATTTCAAAATGCAGGGCGAAGACGCCCGGGGCCCAGTGCCTCGGCCTGGTGGCCGACGTGCTGGATCGTCCTGCGCTTGAGCGCGCGCGCGACGCCGTGATCCGACAGTGGGGGCGCATCGACGGCCTCGTGAACGGGGCAGGGGGCAACATGCCGGGAGCCACGATCTCGCCGGAGAAGTCCTTCGCCGACCTCGACTTCGAATCCTTCCAACAAGTGGTCGATCTCAATCTCCACGGCACGGTATTGCCATCGCTGGTCTTCACCCCGTCCATGATGGAGGGCGGATCGGTCGTCAATTTCTCGTCCGTTTCCGCACCGCAGGCGGTCACCCGTGTCGTCGGCTATTCGGCGGCCAAGGCGGGCGTGGAAAACTTCACCCGCTGGCTCGCCGTCGATCTTGGACGACGGAGCGGAGGCAAGGTGCGCGTGAATGCCGTGCTGCCGGGTTTCTTCATCGGCGAACAAAACCGCCGGCTCTTGACCCAGGAAGACGGTTCCCTGACCGAACGCGGGGAGCTGGTGATCCGCAATACGCCCTTCGGCCGCTTCGGTGAGGCGGATGAGCTGCATGGCGCGATCCATTATCTGCTCGCCTCTGCGTCCAGGTTTGTGACCGGCACGATCCTCCCGGTGGACGGAGGGTTTATCGCTTTCTCCGGCGTCTAGCATGAACCTGACCGATCCCCATCTCTTCCTGCTGGAGGAATGCTTCCGCTGGTTCGGGCCGAACGATCCGGTGCCGCTCGATTACATCCGGCAGGCCGGAGCAACCGCGGTCTTCACGTCGCTTCATCAGATACCCTATGGCGAAGTATGGTCTCGCGAGGCCATCCGGGAGCGTAAGGCGATGCTCGACGCTGCCGGCCTGCGCTGGGCCGCGGTGGAGTCTGTGCCGGTTCATGAGGACATCAAAACGGGCCGCGGCGATCTGAAGGGGCGGTTCCGGAACTACACCGACACCCTCCGGAATCTCGCCGCGGAAGGAGTCTCCTGCGTGATCTACAACTTCATGCCGGTGCTCGATTGGGTGCGCACGGATATGCGATTCAGGCTGCCCGACGGCTCGGAATGCCTGCACTACGATCCGGCCCGCTTCGCGGCGTTCGAGATCCATGCGCTCAAGCGAAAGGGTGCCGAAGCGGACTACACGCCCGCGCAACTGGAGCTGGCTGAAGCGTGGTGGCGCGGCCTCGATGAAGCCGGACGTGACGCCTTCATCCGCACGATCATCGACGTTTTCCCCGGCGTGAAGTGGGCCCTTACGTTGGACGACATCCGCGCCATGCTCGCGCGTTACGAACATCTCGGCACCGAGGGACTGGGTGCGAATCTCGCGCGCTTTCTCGATGCGGTGATTCCCGCCGCCGAGAGGGCCGGGGTTCGCATGGCCATCCATCCCGATGACCCGCCGTTCCCGGTGCTCGGCTTGCCGCGCATCGTTTCCACCGCGGCGCATGTCGAGGCGATCTTCCGGATGGCGGAGAGTCCGGCCAACGGGCTCTGCTTCTGTGCCGGTTCCTTCAGCGCGCGTGCCGACAACGACCTGGCGGGAATGGTGGCGCGGTTTGGTTCACGCATCCACGCCGTGCACTTGCGTAGCACGCAACGGGAGCCGGACGGAAGCTTCCATGAAGCCGGTCATCTCGGGGGCTCCGTGGACATGCCATCGGTCGTGCGTGCCTTGCTCGATGAGCAGGACCGCCGGCGGACCGAAGGCCGGCCCGATTGGCAGCTCCCGCTGCGCCCCGACCACGGCCACACGATGATGGATGACCTGGGCAAGCCGCCCGGCATCACTCCCGGCTACTCCTGCATCGGCCGGATGCGCGGACTCTCCGAACTGCGCGGTCTCATGCTCGGGCTGCGCCACGCTGAACGAACCGCCCGCAAGTCATGAACCAAGAGCCCGATATCGCCCTGAGCGGTGAATTGTCCTCCGGCCAAGCCGCGACTGCCATCGGTCGCTACCGTTGGGTCATCTGCGCGCTGTTGTTCTTTGCCACCACGATCAACTACATCGACCGGCAGATCCTTTCGCTGCTCAAGCCGATCCTCGACGAGCAGCTCGGGTGGACCAGCACGCAGTTCGGCGCCATCAACTCCGCCTTCCAGGCATCCTACGGCGTGAGCCTCTTTTTCTTCGGGTGGTTCATCGACCGCTACGGCACGAAGATCGGTTACGCCGTCTCGATCGGCGCGTGGAGTTTGGCAGCCATCGGGCATGCCTTGGTCAACTCCGTTGCCGGGTTCTTCGGAGCGCGCATCGCGCTTGGCTTGGGGGAAGGTGGAAACTTCCCCGCGGCGGTGAAGGCCACGGCGCAGTGGTTTCCAAAACGGGAGCGCGCCTTCGCGACCAGCCTTTTCAACTCGGGTGCCAATGTCGGAGCCATCCTGGCTCCGGCCGTGGTCCCGGCGATCGCCTACAGCTTCGGTTGGCACTGGACCTTCGTCATTGCCGGGCTGGCGGGTTTGGCATGGATCGCCGTCTGGTGGCCCCTCTTCGACAGCCCCGAAAAGTCGCGGCGCGTTTCCCTCGGAGAGCTTGCCTACATCGAGAGCGATGCTGCCGACGCGGGCGCTGGCAAGGTCACGTGGCGGGAGCTGCTGCGGCATCGTGAAGCTTGGTCCTTCATTGCGGCCAAGTTCCTCACGGACCCGGTGTGGTGGTTCTTCCTCATCTGGCTGCCCGATTATTTCAAGAAGACCCGCCATCTCGACATCAAGTCGAGCTGGCTTCATCTGGTCAGCATCTATGCCATCATCACGGTGCTCAGCATCTTTGGCGGTTGGATCACCGGTTGGCTGACCAGCCGTGGATGGAGTATTACCCGCGCGCGAAAGACGGGGATGTTCGTGTTTGCCCTTTGCGTGATGCCCATTGCGTTCGCCACCCGGGTCGGCGATTGGACCGCCGTGGTCATCATCGGCCTCGCCGGTGCCGCGCACCAGGCATGGTCCGCGAATCTCTTCACCACGGTTTCCGACATGTTTCCGAAGCGCGCGGTGGCTTCCTTGATCGGGATCGGCAGCACCGCCGGGTCGTTGGGTGGCATGGGTTTCCCCATTCTCACCGGCATGGTGCTGGACAAGTTCGCGAACGGCTACGGGATCATCTTTGGATTCTGTTCGGTGGCCTACTTGGTGGCGTTTGCAGTAAACCATCTGCTGGCTCCGCGCTTCGCGCCCCTTAGCCAAGGTGAGACGCGCCCTTGATGCTCGTGAGACATGCACCACCTCCAAAACAACAACACCTACAACACGTCCATGAAACGCAAGCCCCGCCGTCGACTCGTTGCTGCTATCCCCGCGGTCATTGCCGCTTTGGCGGTTCCATCCGTCGCATTCGCCGCGCCGCCGCCCGGAATCCCCGACGGCTGGTCCGATGGCTTCGTCTATGCCAACGGCATCCGGATCCACTACTACCGTGCCACCCCTGCCGGGAGGAAACCGGCGATGGTTATGGTGCACGGCGTTACCGACAACGGCCTTTGCTGGACCACCCTGTCGCGGAAACTTCAGGACTCGTACGACATTTACATGCTGGACACCCGCGGTCATGGCCTGACCGATCCATTCACGACCACCGATGATGGAGACACCCTGATCAAGGACGTGGTGGAATTTGTCAGGGTTATGAAACTCGAAAAGCCGATCCTGATGGGCCACTCGATGGGTGCCGCGACGGTCATGCGCGTGGGAGCCGAATTTCCGGATCTGGCGAGTGCGGTCATCATGCTCGATCCGGGCGTCGGCAATCGGGGTCCCGGCCGAGGGCCAGCGCCATCCCGCGACGGAGATTCACCCGGTGGACGCGCGCCCGCTCCGCCGCCATCCTCAGGTTCCGATCCGCTCGCGTTCAGCATGCATGCGGCTCCCGAGACGTTGGCGGCACAAAACAACTACAAGCACGACGATCTCGTCGCAAAAGCCCGCCGCCAGAATTCAAGGTGGGACGATGTGGACTGCCAGTATTGGGCGCTCGCCAAAAAACAATACCATGGTCCCTATACCGGCGAGGCGTGGCAGGCGATGACGGGCAGCATGAGAACCGGAGACTCGCTTGCGAAACTCAAGGTGCCTGCAATCATCCTGAAGGCGGACGCATCTCCCGAGGCTCGCAAACAACACCTGGAAGCCGCGAGCGTCATGCAAAGCGGCAAACTCGTCCACCTCGATGGAACCGGGCACAACCTGCACCACGACGATCTCCCGCGCACCGTGGAGATACTCAACGACTTTCTCCCGACGGAATAACAAGCAAGAAAAGGGGATCACCAGCACCGAGCCTCGGAGGCCTTGTCCAAGGCAAACACTTCTTCGCACGTGAATGAGGCCCAGTGAAAGCGCCTGTTGATCAAGGATTCCGATTCGGACCTTCCCGTAAGAGAAGGAAGCTCAAACTGACGTTGGGGGACCAAGCCCTGCGCCTTCCTCAAGCTACCTATGGACATTAAGTTGACCTCATTTGCGCACCATCTCCCGTGAGTGAAGCATTAGCCATACGGATTCTATGGTGATAGATGTCGGCATGCCTCGCCGAGAATGCTGCCATTAAGGAAGCGGATATCGCGGGGGGGCATTGCGGCTTTAGCCCCAGTCACACTCTAGTCCTGCAGCTCAGCCCGTTCCTCGACCGCCTCTTCGATGTCTTCCAAGAGGGAGTGTAGCAGAGCGTTATAAGCCATCGACGAACGCTTGTTGATGGCCGCTAACATCGACGTGAGAGTGTCCAAGCGGAGAGTGGATCCGTTCGCCTCTATTTGCATCATGGTGTCGAATTGAGCGGGCTGAATTCCTACCTCTTTGCAGAAAGCTTCCATAGAGGGGAACAGCTTGCGAACTGTCCTTTCTAGAATGCCTGCGAATATGGGATGCGAGTCACGGAGGGTCGATCTAGTTTGGTCGGTATCGTATTGGGCGTCGATTGAAGGCATGGAGAGAATTTGAAGATATGAAGGGCGAATGTGGATAGAAGCCTTTGGTGGCGGCTTGGGGCTGTGGAGAGTCTGGCTCAATCCCCAGGCTTCACAGGTGACCAACTTGATCAGGGCGGTGCGGAAGCTTGCCCCCTCTAGCTTTGAATGCAACTGGGCTGGGTTTAATGCGGTAACTGGAATCGCTTGGCAATAGACGGCCTGGGAAGCCCCCAACCGTTCCTCCGCCAGGCTTCGGCCGTCACCCTCTTCAATCGATCGGCGCTCTCCAGAACTTCCGAGTCTTCTCCCGCCTCAATGTCCACACGCAATGCCTCCATCAGGGTTTCAAAGCGGTGGGGCGCATGTTCCTTCACCGTTTTCATCAGGTTCGTCACGGTATGAAGCCTCGGAATCACTCCGCCTTTGCCATCACGAAGGAAGGCATAGAAGTATGTTGGGTGGATTCTGGCCAGCTCTGCGAATCTGCGGATCGTCTTGAACTCGGAGAGGAGGATATTAACGAGCGTTGAAGTGAATCTTGGATGAGTGGAGGCCAATGTGAGCTTGGGCGAAGTCGTAGGAGTTGAACTTGATGACATGGGTATATGGTAGTTGTTGGAAATCATTAAGTACAGCTAAATCGCAAATGTTAGTTATTTTTACGTTGTGTGATTCGTGTGATATTTGATATATATCCTAATGTCGCGCGGCGCTGATTGCAGGTGCTTGATGTCGATGGTAAAAATATGAATGCGAAAAATGAAGGTGAAGTGGGTGGATTCTCGGCGTCGGAACAGAATAGCGTTACTAATGTCGGAAGCGGATTGAAAGCAGATCGTTATGGGGATTGGGAGCGAGTGCACGCTATGTTTGGGGATATCGTGTTGCCAGGTGCGGAGAGCACCTTTGCCGGATTGCCGAACTGCCGGGCCAGTAACCCTCCTGGTAAAAGTGCGAAGTCTTTGGAAGAATGCGCTTCTGAAGAATGCCGAAACGATAATAGGGCATTTTTAAGAGATATTTCTATTTCTTCAGAAGATGCGCAAAACAATGGCGATGAAACTGCGGGATATGGCCCGGTAGCGCGGCAATGCGGCAATGAATCGGGGAGTAGCTCCGGTGAGATGGAAGAATCCAGCGCTCCAGACCCGATGGCCTTGCTGCCGCGTGTTCTCTCACAATATGCTGCGATCGTGGCACAAGACCGCGGCATTTCTTCCATGAGTGCGGCGGCGGCAGTCATTGCGGGAGCCTCCACGGCACTTGGCAAGGGCGTCTATACGGTGACATGTGGCGAGCGGGTGCATGCCAATCTCCACATCCTCAACGTCGGTCGTTCCGGAGCCGGTAAGAAATCCTTCCACGCGCCGACGGAAAAGGTGACGAAGGTCTTGGGAGAGATTGAAGCAGCATGCCGCAGGAATCGGGACCTACTCTCTAAGGAGCTGAGGGTTGCGGAAAAGGCGTTGGAGGAAGCCAAGACCAAGGGCAATGACTCCGATGTGCTTGAAGCCGAAGCGAAGGTCGACCAGCTCCGTCTCCGTTCGGTTCCCCGCAACCTGGCATTCGGTGAAGACGCGAGCCCGCAGGTCATCGCCCGATCCATGGTTGAGCCGGGACAAGGTGGAGCCTGTGCCGTAAACTCAGGGGAGGGGACCATGTTCTTCTCCAAGGTCGCCGGTAGTTCAAAGCGGGACGGCTATGGAACTTTACTGACCAAAGGCTTCAATGATACGGAGTACGTCCTTTCCCGGGTTGATGAAGGCCGGAATACCCATGGGAGAGCACAGGATCCCCGGTTGTTCCTCACGATCTCGGCGCAGAACACGTTGGTGCCTGAGATCGTCAAGATGATGCCGACTGCTCTTGGTGTCTTCCAGCGCTTCCTCTACGTGGTGGAAGAAGATCAAACGGCCGCACCTTCGACGAGGAAGCTCTTTAGCCGGGGTGGAAGCGTGAATCCTTTCGAGGCAAGCTATTCTAAGTTCGTGAGGGTGGCAGCCGAGAGATGCTGGGCGAGTGGTGGATCTGAAATCGAGCTTTGCTTCTCTGATGAAGCGATGGACCGATTGGAGGAGCATTACAAAGCAAATGAAGCCATGGCCCATGAACTCGCGACAAGCGACCCAACCTGGCGAGAGTTCGTGAGCCGGTGGACGGAACAGGTAATCAAGCTGGTACAGACTTTCCACGTCGCCACCTGCACGAATGCGTCCACAGGGGAGATTGACTGGGCGAAGGTGACAAAGCCGATCTCACTAGGGATCCTTGAGCGGACCATTGCCTTCCATCAAATTTGGACCGAGCATATCCGCCGCTTCGTAGAGCTTTGGATCAAGCCGAAGGGACTCACACTTGAAGATGTGAAAGGGGCGATGTTCAAGGCTCTTAAGCACGAGGGCATGGATTCAAATGGGGTGGATAGCAGCTCGATCCTGAAGTATCTGCCCAAGGTAAAGGCCTCCGAATTCCTCTTGGTGGTCGAGCGGTACCCGGATGAGTTCAAGGTCACGGAGGTGGGCAAGTTGGGAAAGAAGCTCTACTTGCCCGTGGTGACTGCAGGATCGTTCAAGATCGTCGAGAAGAAGGGGGGGTCACATGCAGCCTGAAGCCGTCAATCTCCCGATCACTAACATGGACCTTACTTGGACTCAGGCCCGGCTCGTCGAACGGCTTTGCGCAGAGGAATACGATCAGTTTCACACGTGGCTCCCGAGGGCCGCAAGGCTGATGCAGATGAATGATATGACGCCCCAACAGATCTTTCCCGTGCTTAGGGAGCGGGCGGACTACCACACCCGTCCGGTCCCCACTGACGAAGTCTGCGATGCGATCAATCTGGTCTTTGGAACCGAGATGGAAGCAAGCCAGGGCGAAACCAAAGCGGTGGGATTCAGGGATCTCCACTGGAAGCATAAGCTAGCGCTGATCTCGCAATCCGATGACTGGGAGTCGGACTACACCTTGAAGGATGTCATGGCTTCGAACCTTGTGGAACCCCGCGAGCTTTGCAGCATTGACCCGCGGAATTTGGTCGGGCTTCTCTTCAAGAACGCGAACCCGGACGAGGATCTGATCTGCGTGGGGAAGCGGAAGCCATACGATACAGGATTTGTGAACCGGACGATCTCATTGCGGGAGTTCCAGGAGGGCGAGCTTTGCCCGGATTTCAATCTGATCGTCCCCAATAGCCCCACCCAGCGTCACGGCTTCACGAAATCAAAGGGAGTGCGATCGCAGCGTGCCCTCGAGAGCTTCCCCAACCGCCGCTACGTGGTCCTCGAAAGCGACATTGGCCCCGGCACTTGGGATATCCAGGCGCGTTTGATCAAGTTTGCTGGCAAGGTGTGGGAACGGGATCCGGTCATGGTGGTCTGCTCGGGGGGGAAGTCGCTTCACAGTTGGTTCTCGGCGGAGGGGCTAGAAGAGAGTCGCATTAGGGATTTCGTCACCGACATGAAGGGCCTATTCGACACCGCCACTTTGCAAAGAAACCAGTTCGTGCGCTTGCCCAATCGCAAGCGGGGTAAGAAGGAACTCAGCGCGGGTATGGTTCAGGCTCCTTTGTTCATTGATTGGAAAGCGTTGATTTGATGGCTTCAGTCGATTGGAAGGAGAGGGTTCGCTTCTTGAGTCTTGCAGTTCTCTTTATCGGATTCGGGTACGCGCCCCTGAAGTCACAGGCTTGCCGAGCACTTCGAGACCGCGACGCTCAATCGTCGTCAGTTTTTCCGCCTGCCCAATGGATAGAGGGATGTGGGGGCCGAGGAGCCGGTGGTGAAGCAGAAGGTGATCCTGTTCGACCATGAGGCGCTGGCGATTCGATGACGATCCACAATGCACAGGCCGGGAAAAATTTGCAGAAAATCGTTCCGACCCGGTTGCCAGGCGGAGAGCTGGTACGTAGAATGGCCGCGATGAAAATGACTTTCATCTCTTCGGCCAAGCGGCAGCTGCTTGCTTGGCACCCCGAAGGCATTGAGGAAACCCGTCCGTCGTTCCCCAAGATCGGCGGCGAAGAATTGGATTGGAAAGTGGTATTGGAGATCCCTGCGAAGTTCGAAAAGGACTTCATGCGGCTCTGGGAGCTGTGGCTCCTCGTCGAGGAGCTTGCTTCCACGAAGGGTCGGAATTGGCGCTGGGCGGCTTGCTCGGAGGTGGAATGGAAGGGCGCATTCGCGTGCATCGTTCAGCTCCTCGATGGGGCTTCGCGCGACGCCGCATTGCTCCGCGGTGTTGCGGGTTTGTCGTCGTTGGAGAAACTGCACGTGCGCGACACTCTGACGGCAACCTACCGCAACATGCTCCAGGCGGCCGAGATGATTGGCTCTCGTCGAAAGCTGGTGACGATGCTCAAAAATCGCCTTCTGGTGACCATGGTGAAGCAGGCGGAGTCGAGTGGACGGAAGAGGACGCGGATAGAGAGGAACGGCAAAAAGACGCTCTTACTTTCGGGCGGTATCAACCCTAACCGCTGACCCGCCATGCCTAGAATTTTCATTGGTATGGAAGCCCCGATCGTATGCTGGCAGGAGGTAATTCCCGGCCAGGAAAGTGAACTGCGCCCGAAATTCAAAAGGGCAAAGGACGCGAAGGTGCAATCCTGGACAGTGGGTGATGAAGGTGACGGGACGTTGGTGGCTGAATTGCTGTCGCTGTGGACCGAGGTGACCCGAAATGTGGTGGAAGCAGAGAGCCATTGGAAGGTCGTCCGTTTGAATGCGCTGAACTACGGAGACGTGACTTGTATTGCGGAGATGTTGAGTGATCGTGAGAAGGACAAGTGGCTTCTGGATCGCTACCGGGACTCGATGGATCTCCTGGACTTTGCCGATTTGGGGCGGCCAGGAATGCTGCTGATGGCGATGTTGGAATTGGCAAAGAGAAGGTCCGGCTTTGACGAAGCTGTTGCGGTTCTGTGCCGCCGCGTGAGCTCCCTGATGCTCAAGCGACCGGGCTGCGTTCTTGATGAATACCTCTGGCGGGTGGAAGCAGGCATCGCGAGATCGCCGTAACTTGCGACCGAATTGAAATGAAAGGGCCTGCCGGGCGTCTCCCCGGCAGGCCTGATTATTTCCAGAGTGCCTCTGACGTCTCACCGAATGACGAACGCGACGACTTCCATTGGGCGGCCGCGTCTTCTTCTGCCATCCTTCGGCTCCGTGCGTCGGACCGTGAACTCCGTGGGGACCAAGGCAGCGATCTTCTCGACCTTGGCCTTGGAGAACGCCAGCATCGCGGCTTTTGGATATTCGGATCTACTGGAAATTACCCCCCGAGTCCTTGATTTCCTGCCGGTAAAAGGACAGGTGGTCGGAGTATGCCAAGACGAGCACGTGGCCGATGGCGCCGGGAGCCGCGGTGAGGCCGTCTTGCAAAATGTAAAAACCTGCCGGGGGGCTCTCCCGGCAGGCTTAATTAATTTCCTTATCGATCTATTTGCAGTCCTCACTCAACCAGGGCTACAATCTCCATGGGGCGTCCCCTTTGTCCCCCCCGAGGCTTGTCCTTGACTTGAAAGAGTGTCGGACAGAGTGAGGCGATTTTCCGCACTTTCTCTTTCGATAGACCATATCGATCCGATGTCCTTTTCGTCGGTTCTGTAGGTAGCTCTCCGCCAGCATTCCTGATCGCTTGGCGCAATTGCTCCACTTCCTTCTGAGGGACGATTGGAAGGCTTGAGAGCGTAATTCCCTTTTCAAGGTGATTCCATGCATGAGCTAGGAATATCTGGGCTCCGTAAACTATCTCTTCCGAGATGATTGGATTTGCCCCTTCTTGCCACCCTATCAGTGCTCGCACCAAGGTCAGACGCTGGAGTTGCTCGCCCGCCCGGGACCAAAATCCGGACCGAAGCGAGCTTATATGGCTCGCGCTCGCAAGTTCCCTGAACGCTGAGAAGGATAGTTTTAGCCGAGCACGGGCTGCCGTATCTAATTCCCAGCGGACTGCTCGGCTATTCGCCATTTTCGACGAAGCAATCCTTCTGATCTGGTCTTTCCAAGCCTTCGCGAGCTCCGTGCCGAGTTCTCCATGTGGCGCATCCAGTCGATCGAAGAAGAAAGCGAGAAACCTTGAGCCCAAACCCGACTCGGCGTAACCTTCAGAATTGAAGAGCCGGTGACCGAGATCGGATTGACCAGCCGCCATAATGGTCAGTTGCGGGTCTTTTAAGACAATCTCCCTAGTTCCTGAAGACTTTACGAACCGAAGGGTATCGCCGCTGAAACCGCTTAAGAGGAGGGACCGGAGTCCGGAGGTCGCTACTCCCGACGATGTGCCGAGCAATTTTTCTAAAAAATGACGACCGTCTGCTAGTATAAGTGACGCATTCGTGTCTGGAGCCTGCCACAGTTCGTCTCTCATGCCCGCCAACGTCACATCGGTCGAGATTGATCGCCCGTTCCAATTGGCCTTCCTCTGAAGAGCCGCTATCTGAGCTCGAAGGCCGGACCGGACCCTTGAAAGCCGTTTTCGCAGATCCTTGTTGTCGGGCTCTTGTCTCGCGGCCTTATCAAGATCGTTGATCATCCACTTTCGGATCGTGATCGCGGCTTCATACTTCCTCCGGTGCTTTAGCTGGCGAGCTCCACTCTCCTTTTCCAGTTCGTAGTTTGGCGCGAATACTTTTTCAGTGCCAAGGCTCTTTCCGTAGCCGGGAGGAGCGAATGGGAGAAGGAACAGGGTTGGTCGAACGATGGGAGCAGATGGGCCAAGTTGAAGGCTGTGGCCCTTTCGTCCCGCCTGAGCGCCGGCTGCATATAACAGCACACTGGTTAGGCCGTAATCGCCGCCCAATGACCGAACAAAGTCTTGGGATGCGCTCGGAAGGCTCTCGATCATACCGGGTTGCTCCGGGGACGGCCCGCACGTTGAATCGGAAATCACTTGCCCTCCTTTCCATCCGTTTCCAGAAGTCCAGTCTGCGCATCTCCGATCTTTTGCAGGGGAGTAGCCGGACGGTGTTTACTCTTGAGATACTCCTCGATGTCCGCCTGCGCGAAGACCTTACGTCCTTCAAGACAGTAGTGCCCAATCTTCCCTGCGTTGGCCCAGCCCGTAATAGAGCGCTCGTGAACCCTGAGCATCTTACCCACTTCCCGAGCATTGTACATGCGAAGCCCTTGAAGGTCGAGGGGGCCAAGCTCCTTCTCCTTTTCCGGGCAATCCAGCCCTGATGATTTCTTCATCGGTCTCAGGCAGGTGGGCGACCGACGCCTGCTGTCGGTCCTGTGAACCAATCGCCAACCTTTTCCGAATCCAATTCGCCCTTGGGGGCAGTTTCCAACGTTCCTGATAGCCCGATGCCAACGAACCCATGATGACGGTGACCGAGCAAAAGCCCGGACTCGCCAGCTGTGTGTTGTTTATTGGTCATGGATGCGGCGAGGATTGCCATGCGCCAGCGATCTGCCAATCCGTGGTTCTACGCAGATTACAATCTGGCGTCCGTGGTGGATGAGCTCTTTCCAAGCGCCCGGTTTGGGCGGCATGGAACGACGCTAAAAAGGGCCCGAGTTCCATCTTGATTGTTGGCGATGAAGAAGGCGCTGGCGGAACCGACAGGAGGGGCCTGTTCGGACCCGGAGCCGAACGAGATCGGCTGGTGATCAATGCCGAAGTGAGGCCCCCGGATTTTAACGATCACGGACGGGCAATGCGGCTGAAACCATCTCAGTCCCTGGTGGAATGGCTTGAGGAAGCGGCGGAGTGAAGGTGCGCGGGTCATCCCAGATGGCCCCAAGCCAATTCACCTTATCCCATGTCCCAGGCTCGCGCTGACTCGGCCTCCCCCGTAGCGCCATCAGGGGAGGCACGGGATAAACACCGGAGCTATCTATCTGAAAGTCGCGACCGCGCCGCGTGTTTTCTTGATTCCGTTAGCAATCCCACTAGTTGGGTAATCCAGTATCTAGCCGCCTTTCAATATATTGGGAAGCTGCTTCCTACGATCCCCTCCATTCTCACACGGTCACTCCCCATCCGCGATATTTTCGTCATGAAAGACATCTTCCTCAGCGACAACGAAACGAAAACCGACCTCCTTTATTACGAGTCGATTGCCAAGACCGTCGTCAGCCTACTCATGAAGGATATTGATAAGCCGATCTCCGTGGGAATTCATGGAGATTGGGGGGCGGGAAAATCGAGCGTACTTGCCATGATCGAGCATTCCCTGGGTGAGAGGGAAAAGACCCTGTGCCTGCGCTTCAATGGATGGTTGTTTCAAGGGTTCGAGGATGCCAAGACGGTCCTTCTCGAAAGTATTGTCGAGGGGATCCAAGACGCACGACCTGCGGTGGCCGAGGTGAAGGATCAGGCAAAAAGCCTATTCAGGCGTATCGACTGGTTCAAAGTAGCGAAAAAGACGGGCGGCTTGTTGGCCACCTTCGCCACGGGCCTTCCCGTAGGAAGCGGCATAGAAGCTGTAGCGGACAAGATTTGGGATGTGGTCCAAAATTCAGGAGGCGCTGTAACTCCAGAGTCAATCAAAGGGTTGCTTGAAAACGGAGCTGACTACCTCAAAGTGGATGAGAAGGAGAACATGGCGAGGCAGATCCACAAGTTCCGTGAAGAACTCGGCGCTTTGCTGGAAGCCGCTCGAATCGATCGTTTGGTGGTCCTGCTCGACGACCTCGACAGATGCCTTCCTAACACCGCCATTGAGACATTGGAGGCAGCGAAACTTTTCCTCTTCCTTCCCCGGATCGCATTTGTTGTGGCTGCCGACGAAGGAATGATCGAATATTCCGTCAAGCAGCACTTCCCAGACATGCCCATTGGCCAGGCTGGGGCCAGCTACGCACGAGCTTATTTGGAAAAACTCATCCAAGTCCCTTTCAGGATTCCAGCTCTCGGAGACGTGGAGATCCATGCATACATTGCGCTCCTCATAGCTGAAGCTACCTTGGGACCGGAAAATGAGAAATTTCTGAAACTCATGGACCTCGCCCGCGACAAACTCCGCAGGCCGTGGGAGGGGGCAAGGATGACTCTGTCAGAGCTGGATGGTTTTGGGGGTGCCACTTCCGAACTGAAGCAGGGAATTACGCTTAGCGATCAATTGGCGAACGTACTCGCGCGGGGCACTCAAGGGAATCCGAGACAGGTAAAACGGTTCCTGAATTCTCTCATGCTGAGGGAGGCGATCGCCGAGGCCAGGGGGATGGAACGTGTGATCAAACGGCCGGTTCTTGCGAAGATCATGCTGGCTGAACGCTTCCACTCCGAGTTTTATTCGGAGTTGTGCGGAGCCGTCAATCTGGCGCGAGACGGTAAAGTTAGGCAGCTCACGGTTCTGAGATCGAAAGAGGAGGAGGCCGAGGAGAGGAACAAGCGCGCCAAATATGATGACATTTGGGAGAAATGGTCGAAGGACGAGGCTGTGAAACGGTGGGCGGCCCTGGAGCCAACCTTGGAGAACGAGGACTTGCGTCCTTATATCTTTGTGACGAGAGACAAGAAAGCCGCATTTGGCGCAGCTGGAGTCGACGCACTTGACGTTCTCGCCGATCTTCTCATGGGACCTCGCCTTTCGATACAAGCCGCCAAGATGAAGATCATTGCTCTGGCTCCAGAGAATGCTGCTCAGGTTTTTGGGAAGCTTCGCTCAAGAATCCTTGCGGAAGATTCCTTTGAAAATACCACCGACGATGGTCCGGGCGGTTTTCCCGGAATGGTAGGACTCGCAAACGCACATGAGTGCATGCGGGTGCCATTGCTCGAATTCTTGGAAGAGGCCCCGGTGGGAAAGCTCGCGGCGTGGGCCCTCAAGCACGGAATCGCCTTTTCTGGTGATTCCCAAGTCAGGTGGAACCGGTTACAGGCCAAATGGGGCGAACAAAGCGAGAACCGGTTGCTCGCAGCCGCTGTGAAAGCAGTCACCGGAACTCCGAAACGAAAGTAAAGTGGTATGGGTACCTCCTCGTCATACGGCGGAACACCTAACAAGAGTCCTCTCGTTCCCTCTTGGGTCGGAGACTTGGGGGTAGATTCCGCTGTGCCTCCGCCCGTTCCTCCCACAGGCATCCCACCGAAGGTTCCCTTCCCATCACCGATTCCTCCAATCGCACCGACAGATCGCTATACGGCCGCCAGATCAAATTTCACTTCCTACGCCAAGTCCGGAGGCACAGGAAGCGGCGCGGCACGCAGCTTGGGAAGGGCTCTGTCGGGGTATGTGAGGGGAAGCGGTGGAAGAAAGGGAGCGACCACACGGATGACCTCGTCCCGGAGGACTGCTTCCAAGCTGGGGGGCTTCATCCGCAGCGTGGAACAGGGCGGAGGTGCCGCGGCGCTCCGAGAAATCAATTGTTCGGATCTGGCCGGCAAGCCTGCCGGAGAAGCGATGGAGCGGCTCGTGGATGTGTTCTGTCCAGATGGCGGACCGGTCGACGACTCCATTGCCAGACAAGCGTTTCAGGAAACCGTCCTGGATTGGGCCGAAAAAGATCTTCCTTCGATTGATCAGCTCGACCCGGGCGACTGGCGGGAATTCCTCACCGACTTTGTCTCCCGTTCCATTGAGAACAAAATCATGACGGATATCGGGACGAAGAGCACTGTGGTGCCCGCCGATGCCAAACAGGCCTTGTCGATGCAGCGGGAGCTACACTCCGTAATCCAAGGTTGTGTGCAAAAGGGATTCAGTGAACGCACCGATGGATTCGACCGATTGTCGGACTCCGATATTTCTTCACTGATGGCAGACGTCTATGAACGGGCTTGGGGATTCATTGAAGAAATAGGAGGTGGCGAATGAAACGGCACACATTGATCGCCCGCTTGGGGCCAAGCGACAAAAAGCAGTGTCCAGGCCGCTGGGAAGATGCTCACATCACGGATGTCGAGTGTCTCGACCTTTTGGGGGAGCTGGACCATGGATTGGGTGAGACCCTCAGAAGGTTGGCCGACCTGGGCCTTCGCCCGCAAGAACCCGCCATAGATCTGGTGATACTGGCCGCATTGGTCTTTGGCGCGGACACGCGAATCCCTCGCGGATCGGAGGCGCAGGACGGATGGACAAGAGAAATTGAGATCAAGATTCCCGTTGCTGATGTGCTCCTGTGGAATTCGGTAAAATCTACGATGGAGCGAGCTTTGAAGTTTCTAACGGGAGATCTCTGGTATTTGGAGTTCCGTCCCCGTCTGAAGTGCAACGTGTCGCTGGCCCCCGTTGTTCAGAGCCACTTGGCCCAGTTCTCATGCGTATCACTTTTCTCCGGGGGATTGGATAGCTATATCGGTGCGGCTGACCTGCTCTGCCGGGGAGAGAGCCCGCTCTTTGTCAGCCACTACCTTTCGCATACCAGCAGCAACCAGAAGGTGTGCCTTGAGAATCTGAAAGCGAGATTCCCGAACGCCTCCGCGGAATTTTTTCGGGCACGCATCGGTTTCAGGAGCGACATGATTCCCTCTCTGGCAAACGATCCGGGCTACGAGGGCGAGAGGACCGAAAGGTCTCGGTCGTTTCTCTTCTTTGGGCTCGCTGCGTTAGCCGCTAGTAGCTTGAATAAGGCGGTGCCGGTATACCTGCCGGAAAATGGACTTATCGCTCTCAACGTCCCGTTGGACCGCCTCCGCGTCGGAGCGCTGAGCACCCGCACAACCCATCCGTTCTTCGTCGCTAGATTCAATGAAGTTGTCAGCATGCTGGGCATCCGGGCAAACTTTGTTAACCCCTATCGATTCAAAACCAAGGGCGAGATGGCCCGGGAATGCGCGGACGCAGAATTCATCTCCCAAACCGCCAAGGACACGATTTCCTGCTCGTCACCCGGCAAAGGCAGATACAAAGGGGAGCCCCCGGGTCATTGTGGACACTGTATGCCCTGTCTGATTCGGCGGGCCGCTCTGTTGTCTGCCTTCGGAAAGGACAGCACCCCTTACAGGCTTTCCAAGCTTCGAGGGAAGCTGAACTCCAAAGAAGCGTCAGGCGCTCACATTCGTTCCTTCCAAATTGCGCTGGAGAAGATGAAATCGTCGCCGCGTTACGCCTCGATTGCCGTCGGCATCCCGGGCCCGCTCACCGATTGTCCCGATGAGATTCCCGAGCTGATCACCGTCTACAAACGCGGAATGCATGAAGTCGGGGAATTGCTCAAGAAGGTGAACACCGCTCCTCTATGAGTAATTTGATCGATTATCACGTGCATCTGGACTTGTTTCAGGAACACGAATCGCTGCTAAGACAATGTGAAGCCGAGAAGATCATACTTTTCACGATGACCACAACTCCCCTTGCCTGGGAAAGAAATCGTGATTTGGCCATTGGATCACCCTACATTCGGGTAGGTCTCGGACTTCATCCGCAACTGGTAGCCGAACGGTCCAAAGAATTGGAACTCTTTGAAAAACTGGCTCCGCAGGCCGATTTCATCGGCGAAGTCGGCCTCGATGCAGGACCTCGTTATTACAAGAGCCTAGACTTACAGCGCGAAGTGTTCCAGAGGATCCTTCGAGTTTCCCTCCGAAGTGGCCCAAAGGTTTTTTCAATCCACAGCATCCGGGCAGTGGGCAAGGTGCTTGACTGCATAGAAGATGCGGGCGGAAGAGGCGACGATTCCGGATTTGTCCTTCATTGGTTCACAGGCTCAAGAACCGAAGCGAGGAGAGCCGTGGAAATGGGATGTTTCTTCTCCGTGAATCCTATGATGTTGAAAACAGAATCATCTCGGAAGATCCTATATTCGATTCCGCAGAATAGGTTACTTACGGAGACCGATGGGCCGTTCACGGAAAAACAGCCGGGATGCAAGTATTTGCCGCAAGACCTTGGGCCTACGGTTCGAGATTTGGGAAATTTGTTCGGGAAGTCGCAGGAAACGATGCAACAGCAACTTTGCGACAATGTGACTCGCCTAGAAGCGAGACTCGTCAAGCGAGATTAGCCCGGTTTAGGAATTCGCACCTCGGTGGAGCGGGTGGAGACTAGTCCGGAAACCGAGAAATGGTGCGAGCTACAGGGTTCGAACCTGCGGCTCTAGTCTTGTTTGGGCGGCTCAGCTTTTCCCTCTTTACACGCGAGCCAGACGATTCCGGCTCCAAAGAGAGCAAACAGGGGCATTAAGAGTCCAAGAACAAATGGCGCGATGAAGACGAAGTTCTTGGTCTGGGCGCTCACGTTCTGCTTTTCAATTGTCCTTCCCGCAATTGCGGCTGCTCCGACCCCGGCTGCAAATCGCCAAATTCCCAGAGCGAGATAGTAGATCAGCCCATGCTCTTTCCCGCGACGGTCCTCCTGCTGCGTATAGCGGTAGGCCTGACCCGGAAGGTGTCTGGCCGACCTGGTGCCGTTGATTAGCTCGTCCAGCCACTTGAAGAGTCCGGCGGCTAGAATTGGTTGGCAGGTCTGCTGCGGGAAATCCACTATATGCTCAGTAATTGGACTGGGGACCGTTGTGGATGCGGCAGGCGAGCATGAGCACCCGAGTGCCAGCACCAGGAGGATGATTTTGGCGAATTTCATGAGGAGGGAGCGCGGCGTGTGGCAGATGGGCGGCGTCCAATTGAGACCTCAGAGGTGGACTACTCCTTCTGTGTTTCCTGCTTGGGTTCGGGTTTCGCCGGAGCTTCCCCGTACATGGAATTGATCGCGTAATCGCCGGCCGCCGATTCAGGTTGATTCTCTTCCAGCGAAGGCGGTTCGACATAAGCGCCACCATCCCCTGGCTCTGAAGTTTGGCCGACATTCACCGGGGCATCATATCGTACCTTCCGACCCTTGCGCCCGTCCGAGAATCCGGCCTCGAACATGTCCTGCTCGTTGGCGTTTATCCCCATCTCGGCCGCAAGTTCATCTGGATCCACGTTGCCTCCGTTTGCCCTCAGCGCTTGGCCCATGCCGTAGCCCATCCGGTAGGCCCACAGCTCTTCCTTAGACGGAGTTCGCTGAAGCCAGAACACGGCGGCGAGTAGAATGCCGACTCCCATCAAGAGTGCCCATTTGTGCGCTACCAAGGATTTGGGGAGCTGAATCTGAGGGGAAATCACTTGGAGCTTGGCGGAGATGCTCTCAGTGGGAGGAGGATTGAATGGTTGGGTGGACATGGCGGCCGGGGAATTAGTTGTTCGCGTCCGGGGCAAAAATCCTAGGGTCGATCCGGAGCGAGGCATAGGGGTAGCGGGGAGGGGAATGGGAAAGCGCGTCGGCGTAGCCCTCCTCGAATAATCGTCTGGCGCGCTCATCGCGAAGGATGGGATCTGACTCCGGCGACCTGGTGGAACCCTGTGTGAGACGGGCGACCTCTCCTTGGTGATAACCGTATGTGTAGTGGCCGCGGTCTTCCTGGACGTTTTGATGCCACGAGAAGCCCCCATAGGCGGCTGCGAGAACGGCTAATAAGAGGCAAAGCCCTATCAAACTCGGCTTCATTGGCGTGCCGACTCCTTAACGCGCCAGCAGGAATCTCACAATCCCAATGTTGCGAATCCGCTACAGTGTAACCGCTCATGCCGGAATGCCCGTAGAAATGTGACACTCAAGGATGGCAAGCGCTCAGGCGGTCCAGATGGTCACGGAGATGGCACGCGTTCTCAAAGAGCGTCGTGACAAAATCGGTGCCAGTATGAACGCTCTTGCGGCTTCGAGCTACCTTGATCGTGCCGCACTGCACCGTGCCGAGGCGGGAGATAGGATTCCTTCGCTGGCCTTTTGGATTGACTGGTGTGACACGTTGGGGATGCCGTTTGAAAAGGTGGTAGCTGAGGCTAGGAAGAGGGTAGGGAAGCCTGCCGGCGAGCCTCCTGCTCGCAAGCCGCTGCACTGATGGGAGAGGCGCGACGGCTGTTGACGGGCTTTTGAGGCAATCTAGGCCCTATGCTACCCCAAGAGTTCTTGGTTTCTTCACTTTAGCCCCCGCTGGGGCAATCATGAAAAAGGCCTGAGCTTCAGCGGTTGTGACTGCGCGCTTGTAGAATTTTTGGGTGGTCTTCCAAGAGGTATGACCCATTGCTTGGATGGTTTCGTGCTCGCCGTGAAGTCGATAGAACATACTCGCAAAAGTGTGGCGAAGCACGTCCTGGCCTTCGATACCCGCCGATTTCCGAACAGCCTGATACTTCCGCTTCCAATTTGTGGGCAAGATCGGCTCGTCGCGGTGCCCTTTGATCCAAGCCGCCAGGTTGTCCGAAATAGGAATCTGCCGGTCATCCGTGGTCTTGGTTTCATCAGCCGACAGGTTGATGTGCGTAGTCCCGATGTTGGACCATGTGATTCGGGACATTTCGCCATCCTCGGCATCGGGCCGGATACCAGCAAAGAGCATCAGTGCGAACGGCAGCGCACAGCCCTCGGCGAAAGCGATCTCCATAAGTTTCGCGGCCTGCTCCGCGGTCAAGATCTCTGGGTCCTTCCTCTTTGTGGAGACTTGCTTTAGGTCTTCGCTTATCGCGGCGCGGAGCACGGCTCGCACTTCACGCAATCGGCGGTTCCACGCGGGGCCACGTTTGCTGGTGCATTCGTCAAGCGCCTTGCCAATGCGTTCCTCGGTAGCCTCGGCGACGCGGAGTTTGAGGAAGGATTCGGGTAGCGCCTTGCGATCGCGCTTGTAGTCCTTCAATGTCGACTCTGACCGGTTGTTTTTCACCAGTTCGGCTTCATATGCAATCCATGCCTCCAGCACTGAAAGCCGCGCTCCTGCGTTCGCGTTACGCCTGACGTAGTCACGCACTGCATCAAGCACCGACACTCCGAGGTCGGCGAGCATTGCCTGTGCCTGATAAGCCTGCTCCGCAAGTGCCGGAGAAATAGTGCCCGCCTTAGTGCCCCGCTCGTGGTATGCCTTTCTGACGGCTGCGGCGTGTTTGTTAGCCTCCTTCTCTTCGGGGTAAAAGAAGCGCTCTCGCTTGCCCGTTGCGGTGAGCGAGGCTGGAACGTCAAACTTGAAGCCCTTTTCGGTCTCGATGATCCTGAGTGTGGGGCGCCGCGGCATAGCTTAGGTGACCACAGGTGCCCAAACGATTTCAAGAATTATGCGAATGGTTCGAATTGGAGGATTGGTAGGAAAATACTTGTGAGGAAATGGAATCGTCCTAGGGGACTCATAATCCCTTGGTCGTGGGTTCGAACCCCACCGGGCCTATTTTACTTTCGCGAGGAAACCGGCGGCGAAGCGCAAGTGACCTCGTCAAACCACCGGTGCCATGATGCCTTCCTGCTCGTCGTGAAGTACGGAAAGATCGAGCCCGTCGAGCACGAGCACGCCTTGCAACGAGGAGATGCGCGACGAGTCGCTCCACTGCCAGACGATCCGTCCCTCGCGGTCAAACTCTAACAATTGGACGCCGGACTCGCCGAAACCGGCACCGTGGCCTTGCCAGTTCGCAAGAACCACGTGGCCATGGGGCAGCAGTTGGAACATTGCGTAGAAGAACGGGTTCACTGCTTCCGGCACCTGATCCTTGCCACCGAAGCGGCGGATCTCGTCGCCTTCGGGATTCAGCTCGACCATAAAGGCGCCGTAGCCGGCGGAGAATAGCAAGTTGCCGTCTGGCAAGCGCAGCGACTTCCACGCGTGGTAAAAGCCTTCGACGGGGAATTCCCGCAGATAGTTTCCCTCGCGATCGCCTTCGCGGATGCGGTCGTTGCAAGACATCAGGAAGGTCCCTTGCGCGGTCTGCCGGATCAAGCGCACGTAGTCGCCTGGATAGAGGGTCCGGCGGATTTCGGCATTCGTTTCATCGAGTTCGAGAACGACCACGCCCTTTGTCCCGGCGATATCCACTCCGGCGACAATCGTGCGTCCGTCCGGCTGACGGCGCACGGCCGTCACCCCTTCGAGCCCGGTAAATTCGGCAAGCACTTCACCGCTTGCGATGTCGAACTCCGACCAACCGTGGTGATGCCCGATCAAGACGCGGCCGCTTCCGATCAACTGCATGTCCCGCGCCTGAGGATGGCCGATGGGTACAATCCAGTCCTTCGAGGGATCGGTCTCATCGATATGGAGGAGTTGGACAAGACCTTCGTCGATGGCAAGGAAACGGTGACGGATCATGATTCAGTGGAATTTGGCGGGAGCGAGCTCTCCATAGCGCTGGGGAGAGCGAAGCGCGAGTTCCGCAGGCGTCCCGCTTTCGACAACGAGGCCTTGGTCAAGGACCACAATGCGATCCGCGCGACGGAGGGTGTGCAGGCGGTGGGCGACGATAAAGGTGGTGCGGCCCTTCATCAAGCGGTCGAGTGCCTGCTGCACCACGCTTTCGCTCTCGCCGTCGAGCGCGCTGGTTGCCTCGTCGAGGATGAGCACGCGGGGATCGCGGAGCAGGGCTCGGGCGATGGCGATGCGCTGACGCTGGCCGCCGGAGAGGCGAAGGCCTCCATCGCCGATGACGGTGTCGGCTCCATGGGGAAGCCTGGCGATGAAGTCTGCCGCATTGGCTGCTCCAAGCGCCGCGGAAAGCCGGGCATCATCCACCCGGGGCAAGCCGTAAGCAATGTTGTCGCGCAGGGTGCCGGTGAACAAAAGAGTCTCCTGTCCGACCACCGACAGATGCTGCCGATAGCCGCGCAGATCAAGTTCCGCCATGTCCACTCCATCGAGCAGAACACGTCCGCGCGACGGCCGGTAGAATCCGGCAACGAGGTTCATCAGAGTGGATTTTCCCGATCCGCTGGCACCGATGATGCCGATGGTCTCTCCGGCAGGGACGTCCAAGTCGATCCCGCGCAGCGTCGCCACCTTTTGCTCCGTGCCGGCGTATTCGAAATGAACATCTTCGAAGACGAATCCTCCGCGTAATGGGGAAACGACGCGGTCGCCACCGCGGCTCTCCAGTTCGCCCTGTTCCAGCACCTCGCCGATGCTGCGTATGGCATCGAAGCCCCGGGTGATGACGGGGAGCATGGCATTGAGCTGCATCACTGCGGCGACGATGGCCGCGACGAAACCGGACAGCAGGACGAGGTCGCCCGGACTCATGGCGAGGATGCCGCGATAGCCGAGAACCGCTCCGGCGATGAGAATGCCGAGCTGAAGCAGCATGAAGCTCACCCATGCGACCGCGCCGAAGAGGCCGTTGCGAAGGTCCATTTCCTGGCCGGTGCGGCTGACTTCGCAGAAGGCGCTCTCCGCACGCCGGATCTCTTCGTCCTCCGCCGCGTGGGCGCGGGTCACGGGGATCATCGAGATCATCCCTAGCACGCGGCTGCTCATGCCCTCGATGCTCTGGCGGAATGCCGTATTGTGGCGGCTGAGGCTTTTCGCGAGCGTCCGGCGGATCAGGAAGACCAGCGGGATTAGCAGGAAATACACCGGCACGAAGACCGGCATCCGCAACGCTGTGACGGCCACGGCTACAACGATGCTGACGATGGCGAAGAGGCCGGCATCGCACAATTGGCGGCTGAGTTGCTCGATCGATTCGACGTCGCGCAAGACCTTCGTCTGCATCGCCCCCGCTCCGCGCCGGAGGTGCCAGCTGATCGACAGCACCTGCAGGCGGCGCACGATGGCGGAGCGCAGTGACGTTTCCACGCCGCGGATCGCCCTGCTGGTGAAGCGGGCGTAGAGCAGGCCCGTGGGAATATTTTGAACAATGAGCGCCGCCCCTACGGCGGCATTCAGCCACAGCGATCCGAGTCCGTCCGAAGGATGTCGGGCGACGATGTCGATGACATTCGCGGTCACTATGGGCAGGCCCCAGACGGGGCTCGCCTTGAAGAGATAGAAGAGTTCTCCCAGCAGCAGGTCACGGCGTTGCGGGCGATAAAGCGCCCAAAGGGTTCGCCAAGGCTTGCCCGACTCGAAATCACCGGCAATGGAATCGTCTCTCATCGAACTGGGCCGGTTTTCGTAAACCCTTTAAGGCGAGGTTGTCCTTCGAAGCAGGAAGACGGCGCCGGAAAAATCCCCACCGGTGTTCACTTCGAGGGAGCTGGCTGCGAAATCCACCGATCCGTGGCCGAAACCTTGCTCCAGCGCCCACTCGCCCGTCAGAGGAATCGAGACCTGCCCGGGAGCATCGGCAAAGGCATGCACCACCACCAGTGCCAGATCGGAAGAGGTTCGGACGACTCCTTGCCAACCTTTGGGGTGACGCCAGCTTGCGCCGGTTTCACCGAATCTACGGCTGGTGCCGTAATTGATGACGGGCGCGGCTTTCTCGTAGAGCGCGACGGCCTCCCGCGTAAGCTGCCAGGAAGCATCCGGAAGCTTCTCGATGCCGCCCGAAAGACACATGCGGCCAAGGAAGGTGGCAGCGAGACTGTAGGCGATGCGTTGCAGGGAATCATCCGGATGGAGCACCGCCCAGATCTGGTTCTGGCGGGGAAGCAACAGGCGGTGGAGGTTCGCCGCGATGAGCGGGATCTCCACAAGCTCGTGCGCGTCGGAGAACGATGACATGGCCGTCCGCGAGAGCATCGACGGTTCCAGGCGGTGGCCGCCGGACGAACAGTTTTCGATGACCAGATGCGGCAGACGTTCGCGGATGCGTTCAAAGAAGCGGTAGGTTCCTTCGATCTGCAGGCGCAGCCCTTCGCCAAGAGAGTCGGTATGATCGCAGCCCAAGCCCGCGGTTTCATTGTAGTCCACCTTGAGGTAGCCGAAACCACAGCTCTCCAGCAGGTCGATGACTTTTTCCGTGAGGTAGTCGAGCGCGGCCGGATCATTGAGATCCCAGAAACGCCGCTCGCGGACGGTAATCGGCAAGCCGTCGCGCTGGATGAAATGCTTGCCGAGTCCGAAGGCCGTGCTTTGAGAGCCGACGGTCTCCATCTCGAACCAAAGGCCGGGGATCAGCCCCCGTTCTCGGATGGCATCGGCGGTGGCCTTGAGGCCGTCAGGAAAGAGCTTGGTGCTGGGATTCCAGTCGCCGTGGCCGCTGCTCCAGTCGGTGCCTTCGGTCTTGTACCAGCCGGCATCGATGACGAGGTAGCGGACGCCGGATCCTTTCAGCCGGTCGGCGATGGCGCACAAGTTGTCATGGCTGGGATCTCCCCACGTAGTGCACCATTCGTTGAAGACAACGGGAAGATCCTGCTCAACCTCCGGCTGCAGGTTCACCGCGGCGTCCTGCATGGCGGTGAGGCGATCGCAGAGGACATCCAGATCACCGTGGACGCAGGCCAGCGTGGCGGGCGGGCCTTCGATCGATTCGCCGGGCTGGAGGGTCTTCATCCAGTGACCGGACTCCCGGTCGGCAAGGCCGCCGGACAGGCAGACATCGTCGTGCTGTCGGAAAATCTCCATCTGCCACGAGCCGGCCCACGCGAGCTGAGCGCCCCAAAGTACGCCGGACACCGTATCTTCCAAGGCTGCGAAGGGGAACCAGCGGCGGACCGGCATGGTCCCGAGCTGGCCGAAACGTTCGCTGAAGGCACCTGCACCGCTCCACGAGCGTTCCAAGTGCAAATCCTCGATGGTCCGGCATTCGTGGCGACCCTCGGCGCTCCAGACGGAACGGAAACGGTGAACATTGAGCCGGTCCGGGGCATCGGCCTCATGGAACGGCGTAATCCCGCAGAGCGAGAAGCTGGAGAGCATCTCCAGCGTGACCGGCCGGTTTGAACCGTTGGAAAACGTGCAGCGGATCGTGAATGCCCCGTCACCTTTCCGCCAGTGCAGGGAGTGGGTGGCAAGCAGGCCATCGCTACTGGCGAGCGTCGTTTCAATGGTTGTGGTGTCGCCGTCTCCGAGGACTTGCTGTCCGGAGAACTTGAATCGGCCGAGGCTCTCCGAGTTTCGCATCGTGTGGCCTTGGGCAAAGGCACCGGGATACGGGTCCCCGACGAGCTTGAATTGGAGCAGCGAATCCACCGGCCGTGCCGGCCAAGGATCGTCCCCGGGCAGAGCATCGATGAACGGCTCGCCGCGGAGGGATTCGCGGGGAGTCACGGCTTGGCTTGCCAAGGAGACGGGCAGGAGTTCGAGGCCGACTCTGCCCGTGGCGGGATCGTACGGATAGCGGACGACGGTATCGCCGAGGGTTTGGACGAGAAGATGGTCGCGAGGCATGGGGAAAGGATGGCTGCGACCGGGACTACCACCATGTTTTCTCCATGCCCATTTCGCGGGCAAGAGCTTCCATGAGGTAATAGTCGCCCCAGCTCGTATAGGCGCTCTTCGCTTTTCCAACGCCGTCGCCCACCTCGCCGTACTTCAGCACGCCTTGGACCGAGGGATCGAAGTCGAGGTATTCGTCCGAGCACAGCTTCGCGAGGAGAGCTTCCTTCGCCGCGCTGATGGAAGCATCGGCTTCCCCCAGTGCTTCCAGCTCTTGGAATGCGCAGATGGCCACGGATGCGGCGGAAGAGTCGCGGATGTGAGGAGCTTCCGGATCGAGGCGGAAGTCCCAGATCGGCACGATTTCTTCATCGAGCAGGGAAATGAACTTGCGGCCGACCCGTAGGGCGGCATCGAGGTAGCGTCTGTCGCCGATGTAGCGGTAGCCCATGGCAAAGCCGTAGATGGCCCATGCCGTGCCGCGTGCCCAGTGGGACTCGATACCGCGTCCACAGTAATTGTCGCCACCGGCGGGCGAGCCGAGTTCGGGATCAAAGCGGTAGGAATGGTAGACCGAATCGTCGGGACGAATGAACCAGCGCAAGGTGGTGTCGCTGTGGCGGATGGCGATGTCGCGGAACTTCGGATCTCCGGTTTCCTCCGTTGCCCAATAGAGCAGGGGCAGGTTCATCATGCAGTCGATGATGGCCAGGCCGGCATAGTCGGTATCCGGCTCGTCCATGCGGCCCCAGGCGCGGATGTAGTTGCCTTGCGGGATAAAGCGGGCGGCCAGCACTTCGGCGGCCCGGAGGCCCAGTTCACGGTGACGGGGATCGCCGGACAGCTTGTAGAGAGCCACCGAATAGAGCGAATAGAGGAAGCCGATGTCATGCATCGTGTCCGCGGCATGCTCGCCGACCTTCGCCTGATAGTGCGGTTCCAGTCGCTCCAGCTGCCGGATGAAATGCTCGTCCTCCGTTTCGCGCCATGCCAGGAGAGCCATGCCGGTGAAGAAGGAGGTGGTCCAATTGCCAATCTCGAAGAAACCTTCGTTCCACTCGGCGTAGTTGCCGTTCACCGCGAGCGCCCAGGTGGTGGGCTTGTCGGCGAGTGCCTGGATGTTCGGGCGGGTCTTGGCCACGCAGAGGTCGAAGGCGCGCCGAAGCAGCTCCTTTGACGAGACCGGAGCGGAAGCAACCGTGGGAATCATAAAAGTTCGGAGATATGGGTCACAATCCGCGGATGGAAACCACCGACCACGGTTCGACTTGCAGGGACGGGTGCCAGCTTGCCCGTGACATCCGTCACCGCACTTCGTTTGAGCGTTTCCATGGAAAACTGACTCAGCAGGGCTGGAAACCGCCAGGCTCGAGCGGTGTAAGTTGAAGGGCAGAATCACCCATCATCAATCTGCCAATCATCAATCAGAGTGCGCTTCGCGGGGACTGGGAGTGGGAACTCGGCAGGCAGTCGGTTGGGATGGTGCGGTCCCGCTTTTTCAACTGTTCTCACCTGATAAGCAGGTGAGGAACAGGTGAAACTTGCTGGGCCGGGGGGTGGCTGTCCCCGGCAACCACGTCCTCCCGGCGACAAGAGTGTCGCGGCTCCTTACGCTCCCGCATTTGGCGGAGCCCATAAGGAGAGGGGACACTGCTGTCCCCGGCCAGCACGTCCACCTGGCGACAGGAGTGTCGCCTCTCCTTATGTTCCCGCGTCAGGCGAAGCCATAGGGAGCAGGGAGTGGCTACGACATTTCTTATAATGCTCTATCCCCAGCGTGCGAGATCCCAACTCTCCCGCCACTCGATCACCGGTAGGCCATGGCGGAAAACAATGGGCAGCCAGACATGCCGGCCATCGATCGCGTTTCTGGGCCGCCAACGGTCGGCCATGAAGATGAAGGCTACCCGTTTCCCCTGCACCGGAAGGATGAAGGTGGGCTGGGATTCGAAGCAGTTCGCGATCTGTGCGCCGGTGCCGAGGCAGGGATTGCCGTGCTCTTCCCAAGGTCCCCAGATCGTGGGTGCGGAGCTGAGGCGCGCGGTGTTAGGCGCCCAGCCGGTGCAGTCCGAAGTGAAGAGCCAGTAGCGGCCGTTCCACTTCATGATCGCGGGAGCTTCATGGAAACGTCCGGGAAAGATGCGGACATAGCGGCCCGCGGGTCTCGTGAAGGATTCATCGAGAAGCGAGATGTGAAGCGTGCCGTTGTTTTCCGCTGCGTGGAGGTGATAGGCGCTCCCATCGTCATCGACGAAGAGCGTCATGTCCCGCGCCATCTGGCCGCCTGCGAAATCGCGGCGGAAGATGCAGTCCTTCGGATACCACGGAAAGGGAGCGCCCCCCAGGCCGAGTGCGGCGAGGTCCTGCTCCTCCTTCTCGTCCAGAGGCCGCTTCGCCTCCTCCGGAACGTTCTCCGGCCACACACCCGCATTGGGGCGCAGGCTGTAGAGAAATCGATAGGGACCAGCCGGCGCGTCGGCAATGGCGACGGCACTCCGGGCTCCATCGTAGCCGATGCCTTTCGGCTCCAGATGAAACCACATCACGAACTTCCCGGTCCGCGGGTTGAAGATGACCTTCGGTCGCTCCAGCACACAGCCGCTCGGGATCTCACTGCCCGGTGAATCGTCCACTGCCAGGGCGATGCCTTCGTCCCGCCAGTTCACAAGATCCTCGGAGGCATAGACGTGCACGCCGACATGGGCGCGATTGCCCTCCTCGCCAGCGATCTTGTGCTCGCCGAACCACCAGTAGGTGCCTTCATGAAAAAGCACGCCGCCGCCATGGGCATTGATCGGCACGCCGTTCGTGTCATTCCAGATTTCGCCGGGTTGGAACATAGGTATCAGCCGATGACTTGTTCGATCCACGTCGGCCCTGCGATGACATCGCCGTTTTCCATGGGAAGCAATGGCTCAGCGCCGGGTTGTTGGAAGAGTCGTGCTTCGTGGGGCAGGGCTATGATCGCCCGGAAGGCGAAAAAGCGGAGGCTCATGGAGAGGTGGTCTCATGCCGGGTTTCCTTGCCATCTTTCGATTCGATAAGGTTCACCGCCGGCTTGCCGTTTTTCTCGTGGAGAATGATCTCCTGCTTGCGGCCGTCGATGAGTTCGACATGGATCCGGTCCGCGGCGAGGGCCTTGGCAGATTTCACGACCGGCTTGTCCTCGTAAGGTTCGATGATGGTGAGGAAGCGTGCCTCCTTGCCGGTGGCGGCCTTGACCGCCATCGTCTTGCGCCGCTGCGCCTCGGGTCCCGGCGGGAAATCGCTGCCGAGGCTGGCTTTGAAACGGACGGCATCGACCGTCGAGAGATCGATGCGGATCACTGCCGCTGCCTTTGCATCGTCAGGCTCGGCAGGGGTCGAGAATGGTTGCAGCCGGCCTTGGATCTTCACCGAACCGCCGAAGTAGTCCTCACCGGCTGAGGCTACAGCTTTCACGTTGACGGTTTCCTGCGAAAGTTCGGCCAGCGGAATCTCGCGGCCATCCCGCGTGACGATGCGGGCACTCCCCCAGAACAAGGTGGGCTTTTTGGAGAGTTCGGTCCGGGTTTCGAGTTCAAGCTGCTTGATGCCTTCGACCGATATGTCGAGGTCGGCGCGACCGAGCAGCCATGCGCCAAAGCTGCCCTGGGCGAGCGTCTGCCCGTCGCCGCGGACGGCATGGGAGAGGCGCTTCTCGACTCCGTGATCTTCGGGCGCGGTACCAATCAAAATCTCCTGCTTGGGAGGCCACAGCGTGTGGACATCGAGCTTGAGCGGGCCGTCTTCGCAATAGAGTGCGCGGGTTCCGGCATTGTCCGCACCCGGGCCGAATTTCATTTCGAAACGGCTGACGGCGGGAGCGGTGACTTCGTAGCGGTCGCAGTCGGTGACGAATTGCGCGCTACCCACCGGATTGGTGTCCCACTGGTCGTCATGGCGGATGAATTTTTTGCCGGCGGCTTCGAGGCCGAGGAAGCCTTTCATCTGGAAAAGGCTCTCGAACTCGTGCGGAGCATCGCCCTTCACGTCGTCGGCAAGCAACACGTAGTCATCTGTCACCACCATCAGGCGTTGCTGGCGGATCGGTTCGGTATAGGCGGTGATGGTGCCATAGGCGGGCGGGCTTTCGGGGATGGGCACGTAGCGCCCCTCGCGCCAGGTCTTTTCCTGGAAGGACTTCACCGGGACGTAGTCATAGACCATGCCTCCATAGGGAGGATTTCCCCACGGCGTAACGGTGGAGACGGCGGTGGCCTGCATCATCTTGCCGGTATGGAAGAGCAGGCTCTCCCCCGGCGAGGCCTTCTGCATCTTCCTGTCCACGACGACCATGTTCTTCGACACGGAGGTCTGGACGTAGAATTTATACATGAAGGGCTCGTAGCCATACCACACCATCTCCGGATTGTAGAAGCTGCGGCCATAGCGCATGAGGGAAAGAAGATTCGTGCGGTCGAAGTGACCGTGTGCCCAACCGTGGGTGCCATAGTGAAGGACGGCCTGGATCTGCTCGCGGACCGGACGATCCGGCGTCTGCGAGCGGAGCATGGCGAGCCCCACGTTGTCGGCCTTGGCAGAGTCACGGAAGGGTTCCGGGGTTTCCTCCGGCAGCTCGGGTACCCCGTAGAGGAGATCGCGTTTCTTGCCGCGCTTGATGACCGAGGCGTAGGCAGGATCACGATAAACGTAGTAGGCGAGTTCAAAAGCCGTAGGATCGAGGCCCTGCCGAGGGCCGACGACATCGTTCTCGGTGGAGTCATTGACACCGAACATCACGCCGCGCCAATCGAGGAAGGGGACGAGGCTGTCCCACATGTGCCGGATTTCCCGCCACGGGCGGCGCAGCGGACCATAAATGTCAGGGTCCATGCCGAAGGGCTTGGCGATCTGCTCCGGATCGTGGGTGATCAAAGGATTTCCGCCGCTGAGTTCCGCGACGAGCAGGACGTTCGGTGCGTGGCTGGCGGGCAGGCGCATGTCGCGGAAATTGACGCCCCATGGCTCGTAGGCGAGGGCGATCTGGGTGAACTCGGAAGCGACCCAGGTGTTGTAGCTGATGGAGCATTCATACCACCAGCCATCGTCCATCGTTCCGATCCGGAGCTGGTCGCAAATCCCGGCGGGACCGGCAAACCACTTCTCGGCCTCGGCGAGGTCCTGCATGGCGAGGGCGCAATAGAAGGCGCCAGTAACTTCGGAGACGTTCCAATTGTTGACCGGGGCGGTGTCGCAGAGGCGTGCCATGCTCTCCATGTAGAGGCGGAACGTCTTCTCCAACAGGAGCCGGTCCGCTTCGCCGAGCACGCCGGCATTTTTCACCATGTCATAGGCCATGGCGATGTGCTGGAAGAAGTGGCCTTCCTGTACCTGGCTCTGGTGGCATCCGCGCAACGTGACCGGATAGCCATTGGCGGGGTCGCTGAGGCGGCGGAGAAAGAGCGCCACTTTCTCGGCATGGGCCTTGTTGCCGGTAAGCTGCCAGGAGATGCCGCAGGCCATCAGGTCGTGCTCGTTCTGGGTTGCGAACAGGAAGGGGCCCATCGTGTCGTCGGGATCGTTGCCGGGCGGCTGGGCGACCTCGGGAACTTTCCAAGCCTCGGCGCGTTTCACGATGTCGTCTTGAGCTTCCTTCGCCCATGGGTAGTCCTTCACCTTCCGCCGCACTTCGTCCCAGCGTGCCGGAGTGTGGAGGATGTAGGGCGGGGGAACCTCGCAGCCGGTGATGAATTCAAGGGTCGCGGCGGTGGCGGCGTCCCCGTTGGCGATCGCTTGGAGCAACTGCTTTTCGTGCGCTCCGGGCGGGAGATTCGCGGGAAGGGAAACACGGACCTTGCACACCGTGCTCTCGCCCGGCTTCAGGCGGAACGAGGCCGGCTCCACCTGCGGTTTCATCGCATTCCAGCCGTACTCGGCGAATGAAAGCCGCACCGATTGCTCGGTGGTCGAGGCGTTGCCGAGAGTGACGTCATATTCGACGGTCGAGTTGGCGGGCAGCGACTTGCCGCGAACCTCGCTTTCCAGCGACACCGGCATGCCCTTCACCACTGCCATCGAGCCGATGGTCACGGAACCGGGTTGGCCATCCGTGTAGCGAGCGGCAAGATCCACTCCCTGAACGAACTTCAGGAACGAAGTGCGGGCCCGCATGTGATCGAAGGCGCTCCAGGGAAGCCGGATATTCTTCGCCCCGGTCAGGGTAACCTTGGCAGTGGTTCGTTCCGTGGCGTTCATGCCCGGAGGAGCTACCAAGGTCGCGGTGATTTCGATTTCACGGTCCGGTGCCGCCTCGATGGCGAGCTCCAGGCCGCGGTATGTCCGCCAGTCGCGCGTGCCATCATGATAGACACGGTAGCCGTGCTTGTAGCGGCCTTTCGGACCCGCGGGGAAACGGAAGGAAGCCGGCTTGCCGCCTTCCAGTGCTGGGGAAAAACCCAAATCCACCCGCGGTTCCTCCACCGCGAAGGTGAGCACGGAGAGAAGCGGGATGAAGAGGAGCAGCAGGGGTTTCATGACGGCAAACTTTCAGCGGCGCGGCGCGAGTCCAATTTCTGGCGGATCTCCACCATGGTGGCCTCGTTCATCCTGAAGCGTAGCGCCATCAGCAAGGCGAAGAAGGTGAAAAAGATCCCCGGGCCGATGGCGAGCCAGAGGAGCTTCTGCAGGACTTCCGGTGCCTGCTTGGCAATCTTCTGGTCGAGGCCGGAAAAGGTCACGAGGTAGCCGACGATCAGCACCGAAAGGGAAATCTCCAGCTTGCCCATGAAGGCGACCACGGAGGTGAACAGTCCTTCCCGCCGGTTGCCGTGCTCCAGTTCGTCGAGATCGCAGATGTCCGGCACGATCGAGGCGATCATCGCATTGCTGATGATCGAGAGAGGGGAGAGTACCAGCAAAGGAATGAGCAGGAGGTAGGGATGCTCGGGCGTCAACACCAGCGGCTGCACGAGGATCAGGACCAGCGCGACCACGGACGGGATGATCAGCCCCGCTCGTTTTCCAAGGTTCTGGCTGATCGGCTTGATGAGAGGCAGCACCATGAAACTGACGAGGATGCTGAAGAGCCCCGCCTGTCCCGTGATCTTCGTGGCAAAGTTTTTGTCGCCCTGGCAGACGTAGTAGATGCCGATGAAAAAGAGCAGCCCTTGGAACACGCGTTCCCCGAAAACCTGACAAAGCTTGAACAGCATCAAGGTCATGAAGGGGCGATTCTTGAAGGTGGCCTTCAGCGCGACGCCGATCGGCGTGTGCTGGGTATTCGACTTCGAAAAGCGCTCCTTGCAATTCTTTGTCGCGTAGATGGCGGCACTCACGGAGATCACCACGACGAAGCAGGTGATCCAGCGGATGCCGTTGACCTCATTGGACACTGCTCCCGGAACGGTTCTGAAGGAGGCGTCCAGCACGCCGGACATGTGGGCCCAATCGAGGCCCTTCGAGAACAGCGAGCGCACGGTATCGATGACGCCATTCTTGAAAAGGGGACGCAGGGCGAACCAATAGACCCAGGCATTTGCCAGGAGGACTACCGCCGTGACGACTCCGGCCAAGGCGGCAACGCGGGATCGCTCGTTATAGTCATCCGTCAATTCGTAGCCGAGCGCCGTCCAAGCCATCGAGTAGAGCCCCCAACTGGTGTAAAACAGCGTGCCCAGGATGGTGAGGTAAACCAATTGCGCGGTGTGGCTCCAAGTCGAGTCTCCCCACCACAGCAGGAAAATGAACAGGGATGCGAGGCCCGCACCCAGGATGAGGAAAGGTTTTCTCCGTCCCCAGCGGGTGTGGGTATTGTCCGAAAGGTGCCCCAGAAACGGATCGGCGATCGCGTCGATCACGCGTGGCAACATCATTGCCCAGCCGACCACGGCGGCATTGAGGCCGAAGCCGACGGTGAAGATATTCATCGCCTGCCCGTAGGTGCAGATGAGCGCATGGGTGGCCACGCCCCCGATGGCCCAGGCGTAGATTTCCCGGCGTGGGGCGGTGTAGGCCACCATTGTTGGGTTTCCGTTGCTCATGGATCTGCTAGATGGACGGTTGGGATGTCAGTTGGAAATATCCGAAGTCGGCATGACGGCGGGTGCCGCCGAGATCCTGGGCACACAGCCCGATCATGGCACCGGTGAAGCCTTGTGCGTAGTCGTCGGAAAGCTTCGAGGCATCGAGCACGGGACCGACGTTCTGCCAGGTCATGCCATCCGGCGAGGCGCTGAAGCGAAGGCGTTCGCGGTTGATCCGGGCGCGGAGGTGGATCTCCTTCCAATCGTTGACCGCGAGCTGGCTGGCGCGGAGTTCGTCGTAGTTCCCGTTGTCGGTGAGGACGATGCCGACCACCTTTCCGAGCGCTTCGTCGTGGGTCACGCGGAGGTAGTAGTGCATCCGCGTGTGGTAGTAGCAGACGAGGCCCGCCATCTGTGTGAAATGATCGGGCGCGAATTCGAGGCACGTCTGGGCGGTGACATCGAAATGCTGGAGACGCTGCGCGACAAGGCTCTGCTCGAAGAACGAATGGAGGGAGTCCCGTCCCGTGAGGCGCAACCAGCCGGGCCGGGCGGAAAGGCTGAGCCAGGAACCGTCCACGGGAACCCGGAGGCTGCTCCAAGAGGGATCCAGATTCTGGGTCGTGAAATCGTCCCTGAAACCGGGAAGCGATGAAGTATCCGAAAGCTCCGTCTGAGGATGATGCCCTCCGTGGGCGAGGCGGAGCCAACCGTCTTCCGACCAGATGACCCTTTGAAGGCAGGTTTCCCGCCCGAGGATGCAGCGCCTTTCCGGGCTCACCGGCCGGCTGGCGAGGTGGGCGAGATACCATTCGCCGGCGGGAGTTTCCACCAGCTCCCCGTGGCCGGCCTTCTGAAGCGGATGACCGTAGTCGTCGCGCGTCGTCATCACCGAAGTCTGCGGGTCCAGTTCGTACGGTCCCGCGAGTGATCGGGAACGCGCCATGGAGATGCCGTGGTTCCAGCCGGTGCCGCCCTCGGCCAGCATCAAGTAATACCAGCCGTCGCGCTTGTAGAGGTTCGGCCCTTCGGTGAGCACCGGCTTGGCGAGGATATTGGTCATGGGGCCGACGAGCTTGCCCGTCGCATGATCATACTCCTGAAGGACGATTCCCGCGAAGCGCGGGTGATCCTTGCGGAAGTCCCACATCATGTTGACCAGCCATTTCCGGCCATCCTCGTCATGGAATAGCGAGGGATCGAAGCCGATGGAGTTTAGTTCGACCGGTTCCGACCACGGTCCGAGGATGTCGTCGGCGGTGGTCAGGTAAATCTTGATGTCCTTGAAAGGGCGGCCGAGGCCGGTATTCCGCAGATTCGTGTAGATCAGCCAGAATTTCCCGTCGGCATGGCTGAGCGAAGGAGCCCACACGCCGCCGGAGTCAGGCACCCCGCGGAGATCCAGTTGGTCCGGGCGTGTGAGGATATGCCCGATCAGCTTCCAGTTTTCGAGGTCCTTCGAGTGATGAACGGGGACCCCGGGAAACCACTCGAAGGTCGAGTTGACGATGTAGTAGTCGTCTCCCACTCGGCAGATCGAGGGATCCGGGTGGAAGCCTGGGATGATCGGGTTTCGGATGGCCATGGATACTCAGTTGAAATGCAGCACCACCGTGGTTCGAGGTCCAATCTTCGCGGTGCTTCCTGCGGTAACCTCCTTCGCGGTTACCAAGTTCCGGATGATGCCGGTATGCGCGGGAATCTTCAACTCGAAGGTTTTGTCGGCGCTCATGTTCATTGCAATCAAGTATGGGCCGTAGCGCAGCTGATAGAAGTCACCGCGACCGGCGTGGAGGCTCTCCTGGCCGACCTTGAACCCGACACCTTCGGGAATCTTCGCGATCGGAAGCTTTTCTCCGGTATGGGCGGAGACATAGCCGGCGGGATATCGGTGGCCGCCGTTGCCAAAGCCGAAGTTCGTCCAATCCGGGCGGGTGTATTCCATGCCCGAGGGCTTGTATTGGATATCCTCCGCCACGGTGGCCACGCAGTCGACCTCCGGAGTGAGGTAGTGGACGCGCCCGAGGAAGTTCACCGCATTGCGGGCCCGCCAGTAGAGCGATGCGTAGAAGATTTCCTTCCCGTTCTTGATCGCCACCACGCCATCCTCCTCGTCGGTGAAAACGAAGTCCGGTTGATCCCAAGACATCGGCAAGCGATGCGCGGACGGGGGCTGCGCCTTAATCGTCTCGTAACGTTCCGGCACGGCCACCAGGCCAAAGGTCATACGGAAATTATTGGTCTCCATCTGCTTGGCGATCGAGGCGAAGAACTGATTCTCGGCGAGCATCTGCTGGGCATACCCGACGAGATTCGGATCCAGGGTGGTTGACGCGACTTCAAAGGGCGAGCCGTCCCACGACGGCCGCTGGTCGTACGTCACATCGCCCGGGAAATGCGTGTCGCGCCATCCGACGATGGTTTCCTGAACCATCGCGCGGTATCCCTCGCGGTCGAGCATGGGGTACCGGAACGGGGCTCGGGCACGGGCGATCTTGACCATCTGTGCCTTGATCTTCGGATCGCCGGGCTTCCCGGGAGCGGGGCGCGTGGCCTCATAAATCTGGGCGACCCAGTCGAGCACCTCGCCGTAGTTGCCGACGAAGCCGAGTTCCTTGGTCAGGCCCTTTTCGGTGAGCTGATAGAATGCATCGCCAAGCGGCTTGGTCGGCTTGCCGTCCTTCTCGCTGCCGAGCCACGGTTCAAGGCCGATGGATTCGTAAAGGTAGCGCAGCGCTTGCTTCTCCGGCAACGCCTTCGACGGGGCGACTACGGCAATCCCGCGGTTGGCGAGGTAGATGCCGTAGAGGTCGTTGATCATCGACTGGTTCGTGTACTGGCGGCGGTTCTCTCGGTGCCAGTCGCGGCAGGCGAGCAGCATGTCGGAGAAAGCCTCGCGCCGCTTCACCTGCTTGCCCTTGCCATTGTCGATGCTCTCATCGAGCCGTGGCTTGAGTTCCTTTTCCAACAGATCGATCACCTGGCCGGAAGGCCCGAGGCCGAACCAGTCGGGATTGTAGGTGGAGGGCTCCTCTTCCGCCAGCCGGGGGTTGGCAACATAGGCACGGTAGAGCGCATCGAGGTTGAGGAGAATCTGGGCGATCGTCTCCGGCTTGCCCGCGGCATTGGTCCACTTCGTGTGGTAGGCCTTCGCGAGGAAAAGCGTCTGCATCTGGTTGTTGGGACGCTTCGGATCGCGCAGCATGCCGTCGATCAAGTCATTCACGCGGGCCTTCAGAGCTTCCAGCATCTCGGGGCCGGGACCGTTGCGCAGTGGTGCGTTCTCGGGATAGACACCCTGCTTTTCGTCGGCAGGAGGCACGAAGCAGCCGTCGGTGTGGGTATAGGCCCGGTACAGGCCGCGGGTCGGCTCCGTCATCGGCTTCTGATATTGCTCGAAGCTCGTGCCGTAGCCAAAGATCGGACCGGTGGCGCGGATCTCGCACGCGATGCGTTCCTTCCCTTTCGTCAGCTCCAGCGGCAGAGGACAGGTGCGATAGTGGAAGCGCCCGGGGTAGGCGGGAGCATCTGTCCCGAAATCCAGGACTTCGATGTCCCCGAGGTGGCGGTAGCCAACCTGCTTGCCCTCGACGTGGAGGGTCATCTGGTTGTGGTTCACATCCTCTCCCCAGAGCCGGATGGTGAAGTAGTTCTGCTGCCGGGGATCGACGCGGACCGTAAACTTCAGCACTCCGCCTTGCCATGGCTGGCTGCCTCCAGGCAGCAATCGCCGCGCGGGCTCGCCCAAGCCCCCCGCCTTGAGATCTGAAAGCGTGGCGGACGTGTCATGAGCGGCTTCGGAGGCGTCATTGCCAAAGACGATCGTATCGAGCAGATCGGCGGAAACCAGTCCGGGAAGGATTGCGGCGAGGGTGGCAAGAAGAGGTAGGATGGATCGGGCCATGATGGATTTTTGGACAGCGCCACGACGGGCGATCATCAGAACGCCGCCTTTCACGAAATCACGCACGGCTCCTCGGTTTCCATGGTTAACATGACGCATCTTCACAATCGACCTCCATCTTCGTCCCTTCCCGTCCTTGATGGCCGCCTGTTCATCCTGATTCAATCCGCCATGGTCGCCTCTATCGGAACCCTGCAAAATCCCTCCTCTTTCTGAAATGGCTTATACCATCGGCATCGACTACGGCACCAATTCCGTCCGCGCGCTTGTCGCCCGCGTTTCCAACGGCGCGGAACTCGGCACCTGCATTTTCTCCTATCCGTCGGGGAAAGAAGGCATTCTGCTCGATCCTGCCGATCATAATCTCGCCCGCCAGAATCCCGGTGATTACCTCGCCGGGCTGGAGGCTGCGGTGAAGGGCGCATTGGCGGAGGCTTCGGCGACCCCCGGTTTTTCCGCGGATCAAGTGGTCGGCATCGGCGTGGACGGCACCGGCTCCAGCCCGATCCCGGTCGATGCTGCGAATCGCCCGCTCGCCCTCGATCCCCGTTTCTCCGCAAACCTCAACGCCCAGTGCTGGCTGTGGAAGGACCACACTTCCATTGCCGAGGCTGCCGACATCACGGCGACTGCCGGGAAACTGCGCCCGCAGTACTTGGCGAAGATCGGTGGCACCTATTCGTCCGAATGGTTCTGGGCAAAAATCTGGCGCTGCCTTAAGGTGGACCGGGAGGTCTTCGAAGCCGCGTACTCCTGGGTCGAGCTGTCCGATTTCATCCCCGCCGTGCTCTGTGGGATCACCGATCCCGCCGCGATCCGCCGTGGCGTCTGCATGGCTGGGCACAAGGCGATGTACGCCGAGGATTGGGGAGGCCTTCCAGATGCGGAATTCCTCTCGTCTCTCGACCCTGCGCTCGCCGGACTCCGCGACCGGCTCTTCGAGAGGGCCTATGACGCTTCAGCGCCCGCCGGCACGCTATGCCGGGAGTGGGCTGGGAAACTCGGCCTGCGGGAGGGGATCGCTATAGCCATTGGTGAAATGGATGTCCACTACGGTGCCATCGGCTGCGGTGTTGACGAGGGCACTCTGGTGAAGGTCATCGGCACCTCCACTTGTGATTGCGCGGTGGTTTCCGCGGACAAGGAGGTGGCGGATATCCCCGGCATCTGCGGCATCGTGAAAGGCGCGATCCTTCCCGGCTACCACGGCATCGAGGCCGGCCAGTCCGCCGTCGGCGACATTTTCAAATGGTGGGTCGAAGGGGTCTGCGAAGGTGATGCTGCCTTGCACGCCCGGCTGACTCAGGAAGCTGCGAATCTCAAACCCGGGCAGTCCGGTCTGCTCGCGCTGGACTGGAACAACGGCAACCGCACCATCCTCGTCGATCAGCAGCTCACCGGACTTCTGTTAGGCCAGACCCTGCACACGACCCGCGCGGAAATCTACCGGGCCCTGATCGAGGCGACGGCGTTCGGCGCCCGCGCCATCATCGAACGCATCCGCGAGCATGGCGTGCCCGTCGAGCGCATCGTTTGCTCGGGCGGCATTGCGGAGAAGAATCCGCTGCTCATGCAGATCTACGCCGATGTGACCGATTGCGAAATGCGCGTCGCCCGTTCATCGCAAGCCTGCGCCCTCGGCTCGGCAATCGGCGCGGCCGTTGCCGCGGGAGCATGGCCGGATTTCGCGTCGGCCCAAGCCGCGATGACCGGCTTGAAGGAGATTGTTTATCGTCCCATCCCGGGAAATCGCGCCGTTTATGACGAGATCTATGGTCTCTATCGTACTTTGCACGATGCCTTCGGTGGCGTGACGGCATCCTCCTCGCTTGGAGAGGTGATGAAGCTGCTTCTCGCCATCAAGACCCGGCAGTCCGTCCGGTAGCCGCCGCGCCATTCGCCGGCTGCACCCAGGCCAAGGCGTTTTCCAGCAAACGCCGGAATGCGGGGTTGAGCCACACTTCCAGGTTGTGGCCCGGTGTGATCATGCACACGCGGCCCTTGCCGATCTCGCGCGTCCAGCCCGCGGGCTGGATGCCGTGCTCGGACCGTGACCGGAGAAAGACGTCCGCGGACGGATCATCGAAGTGCATGAAGTAGTGCTCGTCGGTTTCCGTGAATGCTTCCACGCACTCGCACAGCGGATGGCCCGCCACGGGTTCCACGGTGACGGGGCATTGCGGAGGGTGATGCGCAAAGGCCCCGGCGGGGATGCCGCGCATCGAAGGAATCATCTCGTAGCCCGAGCCGCCGGAATGGACCACCAGCAGACCCCGGCCGCTTTTGACGTAATTTTCGAAAGCCGCACCCACCGCATCATCGGCCCATGGCGTGGTGTCCGTGGCGCTGATGTGATTGGCCTTCACGAGCACGACCACCGGATAGGCGGCCATCTTCTCCGCGGACCATTCGCGGCCGTCCTCGATCCAATCGAAATCTCCGAGACCGGCGAGCCCCTCGCGCGGGATCGCAGCGGGATGCCACCGGTCGTCGATGAGAACGAGTGCTTTCACGGGACGATGGAAAAGGTCCGTTCAACGGGCGCCGCGGTGTTCACCTCCGGGTTGCCCCATTGCCAGGCGACCACGGTGACTTTCACGGGAAACTTCGCCCGTGGCGGTAGGGTAGTGAGCTTGAGCGTGTCGCCTTCGACTTCCGCTGGACCCTCGCGGACGTAGTAGCGGACCTTGAGCCCGGCATCCGAGGCGGCTGCGAGAGCAAGAGACTCCGTGCCGGCTTTCACGGCGGCGATCTCCGGAAAAACGATGGCCTGCGGCTTGCCCTTGGTGTTCGGGGAAATCGTCATCATCGCCTGCTGGACCCCAGGGGAATAGTCGCCGTCGCCTGGATTTCGCGCGGCGAACCAAAGCTGATGGTTGCGCTTGTCGGAAGCGGTCCACGTCCGGTTGAGGCGCAACTCGAAGCGATTCTTTCCCTTCGCCGCGAAAGGACCGGTGATGCGGGCGACCTCGGTTTCGCTCGTCGAGTGACCGAGCGGCGAACCTACCGGCAGGCCGGTCCAGCGGGAGAGATTCTTCGATCCGCTTTCGACTTCCGTCAGGAAGGAGGTCTCGAGCGCGAACGAGACGCCGTCCTCTTCGGGGGCGAACTTCAGGTTCACTTGCTGGTGGCGGTCCACCTGGGGAATGGTTTTTCCTTCCTGCACGAATCCGAGAAGCTGCGGCTTCTTGCCGATGTGTTCGGCGTGGTAGGCTTGCACCGCCTTCGCCATCTCCTCGTCGAAGGCCCAGAAAGCATCGGCCGGATCGCCGGTATAGGATGCGACCGGAGCCGGCGGGACGCTCCGTCCTTCGCGGAGTTTCCAGCGCTGCACCAGCCAGCCTTTCGAGGCGTCCAACGGTTTCAGGGATCCGTCCTCGGACAGCCGCGCCGCCGCCGACTTGCGGACGAACATGGCGAGGAACTCGACCAGATCACCGCTCGCGTCGAAGTGTCCTTCGCCCGGTTCGGCGAGCTGGGCGATGCAGGACCTCGGAAACTTCTTCCGGAACTCAAGGCCCGGTTGCACCCGATCCTCGTTCCACTCGTATTCGCCGATGACGAAGAGGCTGGGGATGCCGTCGATGTTCCGGTCTCCCCAATCCATGCGGGGCTTGCCATTGCCGGTAAGCGGGGTTTGCGGAGCATCGCCGCGAACGGAAAGCACGGCCAAGGTGCGCTCGGGAAAGCGGGCGGCGAAATTCCACGGGACGGTCGCGCAAGCCGAATGCCCGATGGGCACGACAGGAGCCTTGCCAAGTTCCGCGTAACCGGATTCGGCAGCGAGTTCCTCCAGCAATTCCAGAATCCGTTCACCGGCGCCCGCCTCGATATCCGAGCCCTTCGCGGCGCGTGGAACGATCCACATTTCGGCGATGCCAAGCTTGCCCATCTCCCGGCGGAAGACCGGATGTTCGAGCACGCTTTCCTCCAGCATGTTGTGCTGGGCCACGACGACGGCGCGGACTTTCCCGCAATCCGGCGGGATCCACAGGAAGGCACGACCGTCGCCTTCCGGCACCGACCACTGCCATTCGGCGGCATGGGCGGCGGCCGCCAGGAGAAAAGCCAGGAGCAGGCGCATGGGAAATGATTCGTCTAGCGTCCCATCCAACCGCCGTCCACGACGAGGATCTCCCCGGTGACGTAGTTCGAAGCGGCACTGGCGAGGAAGATGGCGGGTCCTTTGAAATCATCGGGCTCGCCCCAGCGGCCGGCGGGGATGCGGGCGAGGATCTGCTGCTGGCGGACCGGATCGTTGCGAAGCGCCTCGGTGTTGTCGGTGGCGATGTAGCCGGGGGCGATCGCATTGACCTGGACACCTTTCGAGGCCCACTCGTTGGCGAGCGCTTTGGTGAGCTGGCCGATCCCTCCTTTCGATGCCGCGTAGCCCGGCACCGTGATCCCGCCTTGGAAGGTGAGCAGGGAGGCCGTGAAGATGATCTTCCCGGAACCGCGCTCGATCATCTTGGCACCGATGTCCCGGCTGAGCAGGAACTGGGCGTTGAGATTCACGTCGATGACCTCGAACCAAAGCTCGTCCGAATGCTCGGCAGCGGGGGCGCGTTTGATGGTGCCCGCGTTGTTAACGAGGATGTCCGGCGCCCCCTGTTCTGCAAGAACCTGGGCGGCGAATGCCTTGACTGCGGCGCGATCGGAAAAGTCACACTGGTAGCCGGTGAATTTCCGGCCGAGAGCAGTGACGGCCTTTTCGATCGCGCTGCCGCTTTCCTCCAGCGAGGCGCTGACACCGATGATATCCGCGCCCGCTTCGGCGAGACCTTCGGCGATCGCAAAGCCGATGCCCCGCTTGCAGCCGGTGACGAGTGCGGTCTTGCCCGCGAGGGAGAATTTGGAAAGAGCGTTCATGAAAGAGGGATGGCACCACGAATCTGACGAATCCTACGAATCTTGAACTGAGAAAAGATGGCTCCGGAGCTCTCTCTTCATTCGTTGGATCCGTGCGATTCGCGGTGCCTGTTCTTGATTTATCGCAGATCCCCGATGGCAATCTTGTCCATGTCGGTGAAGGCCTGGTTCTCTCCACCCATGGCCCAGACGAAGCGGTAGGCGGAGGTGCCGCAACCGCAGTGGATCGACCACGCGGGGGAGAGCACCGCCTGCTTGTCGTGGACCCACAGCGGGCGGGTCTCATCGGGCTCGCCCATCATGTGGAGCACGGCGTGTCCGGCAGGGATGTCGAAGTAGCAATACACCTCGCTGCGGCGGAGGTGCGTATGTGCGGGCATCGTGTTCCAGATGCTGCCGGGCTTGAACTCGGTGTAACCCATCACGAGCTGGCAGCTCTTGATGCCGTTCTCGTGGATGTACTGGCAGATGGTGCGCTCGTTGCACTCCTCCTTGGTGCCGAGTTCCACGCGGGTCGCATCGGCGGGCGTCGCCTTGGTGGTCGGATAGGCGGCGTGGGCCGGATAGCTGATGAGGTAGAACTCAGCCGGTGCCGCTGCATCGGCGCTGGCAAAGGAGATCTCCTTGCTGCCGCGGCCGATGTAGAGGCAGTCGCACTTGTCGAGTTCGTAGGTAGTCCCATCGACGGTCACGCTGCCTTTTCCTGCGAAGTTCAGCACACCGATCTCCCGGCGCTCGCAGAAATACTGCGCGCGCAGTTCCTCGCCGGCGTCCAGTTTCAACGGAGCGGAGGTGGGCACTGCGGAACCGACGATGGCACGATCGAGATCGGTATAGACCAGTGCCAGCTCACCGGCTTGGAACAGCTCGTCGAGCAGGAAGGCCTCGCGCAGTCCGGTGGTGTCGAGCATGGATGTTTCGTTAGGAGACGGGGCGTGGATGACTCGCATGGAATGTATGGTAATGAGTGGCGGTGGAATGGTCGGGCCTTATTTAAGGGATGACGGGGATGGATGCTAAACCCGGTTTCCGCCCCTCGCTTTTTTCGCACTGAACTTTCAGTGTCCCGATTGGCCGTAATAGGCGCCGGGACCGTGTTTGCGGAAAAAGTGTTTGTTTAGAAGATGCGGGGGAGCGGGTGCCGCGGCGGGGTCGAGTGAAAGGGTCTTGATCGCCATATCGGCGACGATCTCCAAGGCGTGCGCGTTTTCAACGGCCTTGGCTCCGGACAGCCCCCAAGCGAAGGGGCCGTGGTTGCGGACGAGGACGGCGGGGATTGCGCAAGGGTCCAGATCCTTGAATCGTTCGACGATGACCTTGCCCGTCTCCCATTCATAGTCGCCGCCGACTTCGGCCGGGGTCATCGCGCGCGTGACCGGCACGGCACCATGGAAATAGTCGCAGTGGGTGGTGCCGAGGCAGGGGAGGTCACGCCCCGCCTGGGCGAAGGCGACGGCATTCCGCGAGTGCGTGTGCACCACCGCGCGGATACCCTCGAAATGAAGGTAGAGGCAGCGGTGGGTGGGAGTGTCGGAGGAGGGCCGCAGCTTGCCCTCCAGCACCTTGCCCTCGTAGTCGAGCACGACGATGTCCTCGCTACGGAGTTCACCGTAGTTCACGCCGCTCGGCTTGATCGCGAACACGCGCCGCTCCGGGTCCGCCACCGAGACATTGCCGAAGGTCAGGTCCACGAGACCCGTCTCCGGCAAGGCCAGGTTGGCGGCAAGGCATTCCTCCTTGAGAGCGGTGAAAGGCATGAAGTCGGCAAGGTGGGTGGAACCGTGGTTTCGGAAAACCCGCGGCTTGCTAACCATGGAAACCTTTCTGCCCTGCCATCGTCAACGTCCCTTCGGCACCAATCCGGCGCGGAAGACGTTTTCTCCGGGGTAGGGGATGCCGTCGGGATTCGGGGTGTCGATGACTTCGATGCCCAGCAGCTTGAAGGCGTCGAACAGCACGGCGCCCACGTGCGCGAAGGCGACGGCCGCATGGTGGTGGTAGCGGCCCAGCAGCACGTGGCGGTAGAAGCGGTGGAAGCCCGGGATATAGGCGGTGCCCGTGCAGCCGAAAGTCTTCGGATCCAAGTCGAGGAAATGTCCCTCGCAAATGTAGGCGCGCAACTTGTCGCCGTGGCCATGTACCTGACAGACCGTGATCGGAGAGGCGGAGATCTGGCCTTCGATGGTGCCACGGGTGATGTCCGGATCGCTGTCCGGCTCCATCAGCCGCTTCATGATCAGCTGGTACTTCATCTCCGGATTTTTCAGCAGCTTGCTGGCGGTATTGCCGCAGTGGAACATCCCCACCATGTCCTTGAGCGGGTAATCCTTGAGCGATTCGTGCAGGTTGCCGGGGATCGAGTGGTTGATGTCCAGCACGGTGACCGTGTTGTTGCTCGCGTACTGGGCGATCAATTCGGCAACCAGCGAGTAGGCGTCGTTCTCGCAGGCGATCGGGAAGCCCTTGTCGGCCATGCGGCCGTTGATGAAGCAAGGGACGTGCTTGAGGGCGAGTTCCTGCTCGGACCAGCACTGGGTGGCGGCGCCGGAGAGCTTCAGGCGCTCGCGGAAATTGCGGACGGCCTTTTCATAGTCGGACAGGCGGGCCTTGAAATCATTGTCTTCCGGGATCGAGGGCATCTCCGCCTTCTGCTCTGTGGCGATCGATGAAGACTCGCCGGCCTGGATCGCCTTGATCTCGTTCTGCAGGTCGAAGAGGCCGAGCTCCTCGATTTCGACGCCGATCGATTGGAGCGAGGCGATGTTGTAGTTGCAGGTCTCGAAATCGCGCGGGCGCGGGCCGAAGAGGCCGATGGTGGCGTTCTTCGTGCCTTTCACCACCTTGATGATCTTTTCAAAGTGGGCGATCTCAGCGGCACCTTCCTCCGCGGAGACGACCGGAAGCTCGGGGATGTGGACGCGGTCCTGCACGTCGCGCTTGCGGATCGCCATGGCGGCGGAAAGCAGGCCGCAGAGGGCGTCGCCGCGCTTCTGGATCAGGTTGATCGCGGACTCTTCCGCGGCGGCGATGAGCAGCACGGGGCCGGGGAACGCCTTCACGAAGGCGGCGTCCTCGATCTCCGGGGAGAAGTTGCCGAGGAAGAGCACGGCGGCATCGCAACCGGCGGCGATGAGCTGCGCGGCGGCATCGGCGGCATGCGCGCGGGTTTCGACGATGGCGCACTCGCCTTGCGGGACCGTGAGTTCTATCCCCGCGGCCTTGGTGGCGGCGACCAGCTTCTCAGACCGCTCTGCGGCCAGCGGGCGGGGAAAGCAATTGCGGGAAGCGGAAACGAATCCGAGGCGGACGTCGGGCGAGTATTGGCCGAGAGGCAGGTACATGGAGTGTGGAATCGGGAATTGGAGAGGCAGTCTTCCGGCGAATCACCACGAAGCGGGGCTCGGGATGAATCCGGTCGGAGGACATCGGACAGCCGGGTCGAGTCGCCGAAGCGCCGACGCTGGACAAGCCGAATGCCGGAGAGAATGCCAAATTTCCTCCGATTTCCACGGAAACCTCCGGCATACACGCCCGGGCCGGAGGCACGCCGTCGTGTGGACGGATTTCGGAGCTTGGGGGGTATTTCCATGCGGCTACTCCCACTCGCGGCGTACGATGCCTATCGTAATGCCGTACAACGGACGCCGCGAAAATGCATCCGGTGGTGAAATGCACTTCGCGGCACGCTGGAGTTTGCAGCAGGTGCCATCCCGCGCCAGCGGCCTAACCGGGCAATGAAGCGGGTCACCAGTGTGACCGAAGCGTAGCTACCCGGCCGTGGGAAGTCGGATACTAGCTTAGGGTATCGCAGTGCCCCCAAAGCGTCTGCGGCCTCCCTAAGAAACCCACGCATGAAGAAAAACCCCACCCGCAGTGGCCCCCTCGCCGCTGGTTTCGGATTGTCACTTGCCGCGCTGAGTCATCCGCTTTTCGGCATGGATGCGACCTGGCAGGGCGCGACCACCGGCAGCACCAATGACGCTTCCCATAACTGGAGCAATACCGCCAACTGGAACTCCGCGGATATCCCTGACACCGCGGGCGACACCGCCACCGTCGGCAATCTCACCGGCAATACCCGCGTCTATCTTAACGGGGCCATTGTCCTGAGATCCCTTTCAATCGGAGATCTTCAAGACGAATGGGACATCGATGGCGGGACGACGAGCACCCTGACTTTCGCCAGCGGCGATCTCACCACTCCGCTCATCACGGTGGCGAACAACAATGGCGGAGCCGGCACGGTGGATGTGGGGCTTATTTTCCGCACGCTCAGCATTGCCGGCAGCCAAGGACTCACGATCAACGCGGCGGAAGAATGGACCGGCATCCGTTTCAACTCCGGCACCAACTGGTCCGGCTTCAGCGGCACGCTCACGATCGAGCGCGGCTACCTCGCGCCCCAGGCGGGCACGGGCACGAACACGGTGCTACCCACCGATGATCGCATTGCCCTGGGCACCGCGGGCCTCACCAATTGGGAGATGAATGGCACGCTTGGCCGGAATGCCACCATCGGCAGCCTGTCGGGAACGTCGAACGCCTACATCTTCAGCGGCGGCGGCACCGCCACCCTCACACTGGGCGATGCCACTACGGGCGGCGACTTTGCGGGCACCATCGGCCAGCGCAGCGATGGCGCGCAGACCGCGAATGCGGTGAACCTGATCAAGCAGAACGCGGGGACCCAAACCATCTCCGGGGCGATCAACGGCGGCGGGGCCGTTACGGTGAATGCCAACAGCGGTACCCTCCACCTCTCCGGCAACAACGGCTACACGGGCGTCACCACGATCAATGCCGGCGGCACCGTGACGATCGGCCATGCCAATGCGCTCGGCGCCACCGCGGGTGCGACCAGCTTGGCCGGCGGCACGCTTGATCTCAACGCCCAGACCACGGCGGAGACGCTGAACATTTCGGGCGGCACACTCTCCAATACCAGCGGCTCGGCGGCCACCTTGTCGTCGGATGCAAATGTCACCGGCAACTTTACCGTGAACACCGGCGGTGACATCACCGCGACCCGTTTCATCGGAACCGGGGCTCCGCGCACCCTGATCAAGGAAGGCGATGGCACCCTGACCACCAACGGCATCAGCCACAACAACCTGATGGCCCTGCAGCTTGACGCCGGCACCGTCGTCTTTGCCAATACGTCGGGCTTCGGTGCCGACCGGGGAGTCACAATCAATGCCGGAACGCTGCGTTTGAGCGGTGCGAACGCGAACCTGATCAACGACGACCAGGCCTTCACGGTGAATGGCGGGGCCTTCGATTTGAACGGCAAGAACGAAACCACGGGTGCCGTTTCCGGCAGCGAAGGCGTGATCCGGAATGACCTCGCCAGCACCAGTTCCACCGTCACAGTGGGCGGTGGCAATACAAGCGGTTCCTATGCCGGATCTTTTCAAGACGGCAATGGAACGCTGTCGCTGGTGAAGACGGGAAGTGGAATCCAGACGATCTCCGGCAATAGCACTTATAGCGGCACGACGACCGTCAGCGCCGGTACGCTTTATGTGAACGGCACCCTTTCGAACTCTGCGGTCACGGTCGATGGCGGCAAGTTCGGTGGTAGTAGCTCCAATATCGGCGGCGGCGTGACGGTCGGTGCCGGAGGCATCCTCGCCCCGGGAAATTCCATCGGCACGCTCGGTCTGGCGTCGGCCGATATCGACGGCTTGCTGGAGATCGAATTCGGCACCGGATCGATCGACCTGCTCAATGTCGCCGGTGTGCTGGACATCACCAAGGCCACGGTCTCCTTCATCGACTTCGCCGGACCGCTCGATGGCACCAGCACTTACGTCTTCGCCACCTATGGCAGTCTTGTTGGCGATCAGTTCGCCGTCGGGGCTGCGCCGGTAGGCTACACCGTGGACTACGACTTCGGGGGTAACAGCATCGCGCTGGTAGCCGTGCCCGAAGCCGCTCCGGCTCTGTTAGGCGCGCTCGGGCTGCTCCTCCTGCTGCGCCGCCGCCGCCCCTGAAACAACTTCCAAACCCGATCCTACATACACGAAAACCCATGAAACCCACCTCATCCATGCTCCGCGGCTTTCACGCCCTCGGGGTCTCCCTCTTGTCCCTCTGGATCTCCCAATCGACCCGTGCCGCCAATGTCTGGGACGGCGGCGGGGCTCCCGATGGCAACTGGGGCACCATTGCCAACTGGGACGATGACGCGCTCCCGCTTTTCCCTGTGGCGATCAATTTTGCCGGCACGACCCAACTCGCGACGAACAACGATCAAGTCGGGATCACGGTCAATGGCATCACCTTCGATGCTGGAGCAGGGGCGTTCACGCTTTCTGGAAACGGTATTCTGCTCGGCGGAAACGTGACCAACAACAGCAGCAGCCTGCAAACCATCGGCCTCGGCCTGGACCTCACCGGAGCGAGGACCTTCAATGCCGCGACCGGGGACATTGCCGTGACCAGCGGCATCACAGGCGCCTTCGGCATCACCAAGTCGGGCACTGGCACGCTCACCCTTTCGGGATCTAACAGCAATACCGGCACGACCGTATTGAGCGCCGGCACGCTGAAGCTGGGGGTGAGCAACGTCCTGACCTCCACCGGTACGATCAATTTCAGCGCCAGCTCGACCGGCATCCTCGATCTCGCCGGATTCACGCAGACCACCGGGAACTTTTCGGCGGCGACCAATACCGCGGGGAATGCGGGCACGGTCACAAGCAGCGTGAACGGTGGCAATTTGACGATCAACACCGGCAACACCAACGGCGGTGCCTTCAGCCAGACCGCCTTCACCAATGGCACCGGCACGTTGGCGCTAACGCTTCTCGGCAGCAACCCCGGCGGCAATGTCCAGATCCTGAATGCCACGAACTCCTTCAGCGGCGGTCTCACGATCAAGAGCAGCAACGCCGGCAGCCTGACCACGGCCAATCTCAACACCACCGGTGGCCTGACCGCACAAACGCTCCAGGGCATGCGATCCAACAATACCGCGGCCATCGGCAGCGGCCCGATCTCATTGGACAACGGCCAGCTCTTCATGATCGCCAGCCTGAACGTGGCGAACTCGATCAGCGTCTCCGCCCGCGGCGGCGTGCTGCACATGGAAGGCACCTCCGGCGCCGCGAACGGCGGCTTCATCGGTTCGATCACCAGTGCCGGTGGCCTGGTGGTCGCGAACAGCAATGCGGGTAACAGCAACATCGTCAAACTCGGCAACGTCAGCGGCTTCACCGGCACGCTGGCCATCGACACCACGAACATCGGCGGCGTGGCCTTCAATGAAACCAGCGTGGGCAACACGAACATGAACCTCCTCTGGTACGGCAACGGGACCAACGGAGGCACGGGCCGGGTGCAGTACCGCGGGACCGGAGATGCCACACTGATCTTTGGCGAACTCAACAACCTGAACAGCGGCGCCGTGGGCTCGGCCATGAGCGGCATCATCGAAGATGCCACCGCCGCCACCACGGCGACCTTCTCCATCGGCAACAGCAATGTGATCCCGGCGACGTTCCAAGGCGTCATCCGGAACGGAGTTGGGACTGTCGCGCTCACCAAGACCGGCACGAACACGCAGATCCTTTCTGGCAATAGCACCTACACGGGTGCGACCACGATCAATGGCGGCACGCTGCGGGTGAATGGAGCCCTTGCCGCAGGCAGCGCGGTGGAAGTGAACACCGGCGGGACCCTGGTTGTTAACGGTTCGGTCGGTGGCACCGTCAATGTCGATGCCGGCGGAACGCTCGGCGGGGCCGGTTCCATCGGTGGCGCGGTCACCCTGGCCAGCGGAACTGGCGCGGGCAACCAGGCGACCGTCAGCTTGGTGGATGGTTTGGTCGGAACCCTTCTATTGAACGATGCCGGGCCCCTTGTGCTCGGCGGGACTGTAGGGAATACGGTGAACTTGAATCTGGAGGCCGGTCCGTCCACCGCCGACCAGATCAGTTTGGCCGGTGA